>Ga0256829_1001607_pt1 | contig 18164 bp, 19 predicted proteins | sample 131447metaG_FD_185979 | JGI IMG/M metagenome (GOLD analysis project Ga0256829, IMG submission 185979) | Hydrothermal vent microbial communities from Lau Basin, Pacific Ocean - 131-447 | ecosystem: Environmental > Aquatic > Marine > Hydrothermal vents | place: Pacific Ocean: Lau Basin | collected...
ATCATGCAGGAGAAATGGCTGCACAAGCTTTATACCATGGGCAAAGCATCACAGCACGTGATCAAAGTATTCGCGATGAGCTTAGAGGCGCATCCATTGAAGAAGCAGATCATTTGAATTGGTGTCGCAGACGCTTGGATGAATTGGATGCGCAACCCTCCAAGCTCGATCCATTTTGGTATGCTGGTTCATTTGTGATTGGTATAACAGCAGGTATCGCTGGTGATCGCTGGAATTTGGGTTTTTTGGCTGAAACAGAACATCAAGTCGTACGTCATTTGGATCATCACCTTGAACATTTACCCCAAGAGGATAAAAGGAGCCGCGCTATTGTAACGCAAATGCGCGAAGATGAACTTGGGCATGCAACATTGGCTGAAGATTTGGGAGCAGCAACGCTTCCCAAACCCATTCATACCTTGATGGGTCTCTCATCCAAGATAATGACAACCATCGCTGAACGCATCTAAATATGCCTAGGATTCAGTCGGATAAACAAAGCTTACACATTGTTCTCTTCGAGCCTGAAATACCACCCAATACAGGGAATATTGCGCGTCTATGCGCTTGCGCAAGTGTATCGCTACATTTGGTGCATCCATTAGGCTTTGATTTATCCGATAAACAACTGCGCCGAGCAGGGTTGGATTATTGGGCGTGGCTAGAAGTTAAAGAATACCCATCTTGGCGATCCCTTAAGGAAGGGCTAGATACAAAAGGTCAATGGTTTGCATTAAGTACAAAAGCACACACATCCATATGGGATGCCTCTTTTCAAACTGGCGATGTCTTGGTGTTTGGCCCTGAAAGCCGAGGTTTACCTGCTCATATCTTAGAGCATTTATCATCTATCAAAATCCCCATGCGTGATGATGCACCTGTGCGTTCGCTTAATTTATCATCAGCATGTTCGATTGTGACTTATGAGGCATTACGGCAAATAAATTCACCTATAAAATCATGACTTATCCACCGCTCATATAAGATAAGGCGATTGTTTAAGTTATCCATGCAAGCCTTAAATAGTTGTGCAAAATAACCTTGTAACATATTGTTATTAAAGATAAATTTAATATGCTTAAATTATAGGCATGAGACTACAAGATTAAAAGTACATGAAATCCAAAGCTTTTCACTAAAGTTATCCACCAAGTTATCCACAGGCTTTTTGTATAACAACGCTAAGTGCTTAAAGTATAAGGCTTTAGCGCTATTCATCTAAAATGATAAACACTAAAGCATAAAAAAAACACTTTACCTTAGCATCAATTTAAGCGATAAACGCCAGTATGCAATGGACTATATCCAATCAACTGACTGTCGCACGTGTCGCACTCATACCACTGCTCATCATCACTTTTATTTTTTTGCCCTCACCATGGAATCATTATATCACCGCATTCATTTTTGCACTGGCTGGATTTACCGATTGGTTGGATGGATATTTAGCACGTAGCCGTGGTGAAACAACCGCATTTGGTCGTTTCTTGGATCCTGTAGCAGATAAACTTTTAGTGGCCACAGCGCTTGTATTGTTAATTGAAGGCAATTACGCCCCCGCTATCCTTGCGATTATTATCATTGGACGTGAAATTACCATTGGTGCTTTGCGTGAATGGCTTGCAGAATATTCATCCATTATTGTACATGTATCAGCCATGGGCAAATGGAAAACAGCCATGCAAATGTGTGCTATCGAAGCTTTATTCCTACATGTTGAAGTATTGAATTTTGATATGCACCAAGCAGGGCTGATACTGCTTTGGCTTGCTTCTATTTTAACGCTTTGGTCAGGTTATGAGTATTTACGTGGCGCATGGCCAGAATTAAAAGCTGGCAATCAGACCAAAGATTCATCATAAATCCTTCGTGAACTGTAGATGATTTAAAAATTGGCTGCGTGAAATCTCTTTCGCACCCAAGCTTGCCAAATGTTCCGTATAAAACTGGCAATCTATACATGTCCACCCTTCTTCTTTAGCTTTTTCCACTAATATTGCCAATGCCATTTTTGAGCCATCACGGACCTTAGAAAACATCGATTCAGCAAAAAACACTGGATGAACTAGCACTCCATAGACACCACCAACCAATATATCATCCTGCCAAACTTCAACAGAATGAGCATGACCTGCTTGGTGCAATGCTTTGTACGCTTGTATCATCTCTGCTAACAGCCAACAGCCTTGCTTTTGATGCACCTGCGCACAACTTTCAATCACTTGCCCAAAGGCTTGGTTGTATGAAAAACAATATTTTTCTTGTTTTAAGCGACGTGAAAGGCGTTTGGAGCAATAAAAATCTTGTGGGTAAAGCACCATACGAGGATCAGGTGACCACCATAAAATCGGTGAACCTTCACTGTACCAAGGAAAACAACCTTGCCCATAAGCTGTTAATAGTGTTTCAATGGATAAATCCCCACCTACAGCCAAAAGACCATCTTTATTTGCATGATGAGGGTGTGGAAAAATATAGCTCATGATAAAAGTGAATCGCCCCCTTATCCATATAGTTATTCAGGTTTAGAATTACCGTCATGCCCGAGTTCTTTTATCGGGCATCTACTAGCCTAAATATGGATTCCCGTTTTCACGAGAATGACGAGCGGTAGTTCAATTCATGATTCACTATAGCATTCAGAAAATGTCATACCCGCTCCACAATGCCCCTTTGGAATAAATCACTAGGACAAACCGATAACCCATGAAAAAAAATATTTAAGCTCACTCATCCCAAAACCAAATACGCTAGGCTTGTCGATGGCGTGCGACGCGATATTAAGAGATATATCAAGCAAAAGCTAAGAAAAGAATTGCCTGAAGGCACTTCATCTTGGGATTTTAACCAAAGTGTTGCATTCCCTTATCAAATAACAATCTTTGATATAAAACCTGCCCATCCATATACTGTCCTTGTAGGAGGCATATATGAATGTGAGTTTAACCCCAAGTTTGGAACAATATGTGCGTGATTGCGCATCAACCAAAGATTACAACAATGCCAGCGAAGTCCTGCGTGAAGCCATTCGGCTGCATAAACAAAAGGAAGATGAGCGGCAGCTTAAGTTAGAGCGTTTACGCTCTTTAATTCAAGAAGGTGATGAAGCCCTAGCCAACGGTGATTATATCGAAATCAATTCAAAACAAGAGATGGACGACTTCTTTGCCAGTCTTTAAACAAAACACCCTCATTTTACTTTTATAAATGATGCGCATATGTTGTGCGTATATTGTGTAATGTATATTGAGGTGATTTATGCGTAAACCATTAAAAAAAGCTGTTAACCTTCGTATTCATCAACATCTGATTGATGAAGCCAAAACCTTGAACATCAATCTTTCGCAAACCTTAGAAACATCTTTAATTGAAATACTGCGGCAAAAGCAGCAAGAAGCGTGGCTAAAAGATAACCAAGATGCCGTGGCTTCTTATAACCAGCGCATTGAAGAAAAAGGTGTGTTTAGCGATGGTTTGCGTCAATTCTGATGGCGCAGTTTGACGTTTATCTTAACCCCAACACTGCAACCAACCGCAATATCCCCTACCTTTTGGATGTACAGGCTGATTTATTGGATGTATTGGCAACAAGAATCGTCATTCCTTTACACACCATGGCATCCATGCCCAAACCAGCAAGACACCTAAACCCTATTCTTGAAATCAATAACGAAAAACTTGTGCTTTCCACTGCTGAGCTTGCTGGTATTCCTGCTGCCATGCTTGGTAAACCGATTGATAACTTAAACGCTTATCGAGAAGATATAATTACGGCTTTAGATTTTTTATTTACTGGTATTTAGACTAAAAGGGTAGCAGCCCCTTGTTAATATCAATTCTCAATAAGGAATAATGATAATTGGCTCGTTCACTTTATTAATAGCAACGGTTTTTTTGGAAATCACTTGTTCTTTATTGGCATCTGTAACATCCAACAACTTAACGTTAAACAGGCTTTTACGCCGGAAAGCTATAAATTGATACCTAGCATTACCCTTAACATTAATTTCGTATGAAAAATCACTCACTGCTGATAAATTTGTAACCACAAGGTGAACTGTATGGATACCAGATGAAATAATAACAGTCCCAAATGTTTTATACTCCTTCCCATCAATATCCATTATCTTAACATGAGCACTTCCATCAGAATAAAATGCGACAATGTTAGCAAAATCACCTGAAATCGCGGCTGTAGTTTTTGAAATAGGTGCAGAATGGTTAGGCAGGCTAACACAGCCAACGAGGGAAATTAACATGATAAACAACGCGAAAAAACAGCGATTAGCATAGTTATGGCGAAATAAATTGGATTTCATCGCCCCCCATGTTTTCCAAAATTGCATTCCTTTCATCGCTTTCTCCATAACCTTAGTTGCAAGCCAACCCTTATAGTAACACATCACTTCAACTTTTTAATATCCTAAATTAGGCGCAAGCCAACGCTCTGCTTCATCCATGCTTATTCCTTTACGCTCAGCATAATCTTTAACTTGGTCTTTATTGATTTTACCCATGAAACTGAAAATTACGCAGCTTCTTTTAAGTGTTCCGAAAGCCACATCTTGATAATTGATTGTCTTGTTACACCTAAGCGTTTGGCTTCTTTATCTAACTGCTGAACCATCCAAACTGGGAAATCAACATTTACTCTTTTGGATTCCAACTCTGGTCTGCGAGCAGAGGATAAATCCAGATACTCACTTATATCTTTGCCTTGTTCAAAGGCTTGGTCAAAATCTTTAGCTTTCATATAACTTCACCTCTTCTTTACGCGAACGACGAACAGAAATAACGCGAATATTATGCTTTCGGTATGTCACCACTGCCGACCAATGCTTTTCATCAATCTTAGCTATGATTAAATACCTTGGCTCATCCGATGTTTTCGCTGCAATCTCCAAAATATAAGGGTCATCCCATAATTTTTGAGCCTGCACAAAGTCAATGCCATGCTTATCAAGATTAGACTGACTTTTTCGCTCATTAAACTCAAACATAAATGGTATAATAATTATACCTTAATAGGTTTGTCAATATCCAAGGTTGGGCGCAAGCCAACGCTCTGCTTCATCCATACTCATACCTTTACGTTTGGCATAATCTTTGACTTGGTCTTTATTGATTTTACCCACCATAAAATAGTGCGATTCAGGGTTAGCAAAATATAGCCCTGATACTGCGGCTGTGGGTAGCATAGCGAAGGATTCCGTGATTTGCATACCAATGTTTTGTTCCACATCCAAAAGCTGCCAAAGTGTGCCTTTCTCGGTGTGGTCTGGACATGCAGGATAACCCGCTGCGGGGCGAATGCCTTGGTATTTTTCTTTAATCATTTCCTCATGGGATAGCGACTCATTGGTATCATACCCCCAATGTTTTGTACGAACCTGATAATGCAGCATTTCTGCTAATGCTTCTGCCAATCTATCCGCCAATACTTTAATCATAATTGCGGCATAATCGTCATGCTCAGCTTCATAGGCTTTGGCTTTTTCTTCTGCGCCAAAAATCGATATGGCAAATGCACCGATATGGTCATGGGCTTGCTCAGATTTGGAAATAAAATCACTCAAACACATATTCGCACGTTTATCTTTTTTATCGGTTTGTTGTCTAAGGAAGTGAAAGCGTGTTTTTTCCGTGGTTTTGCTCTCATCTTCAAACACAATCACACTATCATCATCGGTGGCTTGCGCTGGAAACAGCCCAAATATCGCTTTGGCTGCAAACCAATCTTCTTCAATGATTTTATCCAACCACGTTTGCGCTTCATCAAACAGCTTCTGCGCTTCCTTACCCTTGTGTGGGTCGTTCAAAATGCGCGGATATGCGCCATTAAGCTCCCATGCACCAAAGAATGGCGACCAATCAATATACTCCCGAATATCGGCAATAGACAAATCATCCAACACGGTGACACCAAGTTTATGGGGCGCAGATGCAATGGTATCTTCATTTAAAGGCGTAGGATTGGCTCTGGCATCGGCTAAAGAGAGCCAATCAGTTTGCTTTTGCCTACCCAAATAACGCTCACGCACACCAATATATTCTTCACGAATATCTTTGACAAAATCAGCGCGATTGAGTTCTGAAATCAAATTTTGCGCCACACCCACTGCACGCGAAGCATCTTTCACCCAAATCACAGGTTCATCATATTCTGGGAAGATTTTTACAGCCGTGTGCGCTTTGGATGTGGTCGCACCACCAAGCATAATCGGCAAGGAAAAGTCCAAACGCTTCATTTCTTTGGCAATATGCACCATTTCATCCAAAGATGGCGTAATCAAACCTGATAGCCCGATAATATCCACATCATGTTTTTTGGCTTCTTCCAAAATTGTCGCCGTTGGCACCATCACACCCAAATCAATCACTTCAAAGTTGTTGCACTGAAGCACCACACCCACGATATTTTTACCAATATCATGCACATCGCCTTTTACAGTCGCCATCAACACTTTACCATTGGATGAATCCACGCCCTCAGCTTTTTCAGCCTCAATAAACGGCATCAAATATGCCACGGCTTTTTTCATCACGCGCGCAGATTTCACCACTTGCGGCAAGAACATTTTACCCTCGCCAAATAAATCACCCACCACATTCATACCATCCATCAATGGGCCTTCAATCACTTCAATGGGTGCATCAAAGGCTTGGCGTGCTTCTTCGGTATCTTCATCCACAAAGGCATCAATGCCTTTCACCAAAGCATGTTCCAAACGCTTAGCCACAGGCAGTTTTCGCCATGCATCATCTTCTTTTTTGGCTACCGTGCCATCCCCACGATATTTCTCGGCAATATCCAAGAGTTTATCCGTAGCATCAGGATGTTTGTTTAACACCACATCTTCCACTGCATCACGAAGCTCGACAGGCAAATCATCATACACCGCCAATTGGCCAGCATTGACAATGCCCATATCCATACCTTGCTTGATGGCATGGTATAAAAAGACCGAGTGAATGGCTTCACGCACAGGATTATTACCCCTGAATGAAAAGGATACGTTAGACACGCCGCCTGAAATCATGGCATGGGGCAGGTTTTGCTTAATCCAGCCCGTGGCTTCAATGAAATCTACGGCATAGTTATTATGCTCTTCAATGCCTGTGGCAATAGCGAAGATGTTCGGATCAAAAATAATATCTTCAGGCGGGAAATCGCACTTTTCAACGAGCACTTTGTACGAGCGTTCGCAAATCTCAATTTTACGTGCATAGGTATCAGCTTGCCCATCTTCATCAAATGCCATAATGATGGCGGCTGCACCATATTTTCGAATCAACTTGGCTTGGCGGATAAAGTTTTCCTCACCTTCTTTAAGTGAAATCGAGTTGACCACGCCCTTGCCCTGCACGCATTGCAAACCTTCTTCGATGATTTCCCATTTCGATGAATCAATCATCACAGGCACTTTAGAAATATCGGGTTCGGATGCGATAAGATTTAAGAATGTACGCATGGCTTTTTTGCCATCCAACATGGCTTCATCCATATTCACATCAATGATTTGTGCACCATTTTCCACTTGTTCACGGCAAATATCCAAAGCGGTATCGTAGTCACCTTCCATCACCAAACGTTTAAATTTCGCAGAGCCCGTGACATTGGCACGCTCACCCACGTTCACAAACAAGGATTCATCATCAATATTTAACGGCTCCAAACCTGATAAGCGGCATTGCACTTTAAGCTCAGGAATTTTGCGTGGCGCAACACCATCCACAGCCTTTGCCATAGCGCGGATATGGTCAGGCGATGTACCACAGCAGCCACCAATGATATTGAGGAAGCCAGATTTCGCCCACTCACCAACCTCAGCCGCCATCTCTTCAGGTGTTTCATCATAACCACCCATAGCATTGGGCAATCCCGCATTGGGATGTGCGTTGATATAACATGAAGAAGTATGGGATAACTCCTCAATATATTGGCGTAATTCCCCTGCGCCAAGCGCACAGTTTAGCCCAATAGAAATCGGATTGGCATGCGCCATAGAGTTGTAGAAAGCGGTGGCTGTTTGCCCTGAAAGCGTGCGCCCAGAAGCATCGGTAATCGTGCCTGAAATCATAATTGGTAATTCCATACCGATTTCTTCAAAAGCTTCTTTGACCGCATAAATGGCAGCTTTGGCATTGAGCACATCAAAGATGGTCTCAATCAGAATCATATCCGCGCCACCATCCACCAAACCTTTGGTGGCAACCTTATAAGTCTCTACAAGCTCCATAAATGTCACATTCCTAAAGCCTGGGTCATTCACATCAGGGGAGATTGATGCTGTGCGCGATGTGGGGCCAATCGTGCCTGCCACAAAACGCGGTTTAGCTTCTGTTGCCACGGCATCACAAGCCTCTCGCACCAATTTTGCGCCCGCAACATTCATCTCATAGACAAATGCTTCCATGCCATAATCAGCCATGGACGGTGCATTGGAATTAAAGGTGTTGGTTTCTATAATATCCGAGCCAGCATCCAAATATGCTTTGTGAATATCTTTAATAATTTGCGGCTGGGTTAAAGAAAGAAGGTCATTATTGCCTTTAAGCTCGCTTGGCCAATCGGCAAAGCGTTTGCCTCGATAGTCTGCCTCTTCAAGCTTATAAGCCTGAATCATGGTGCCCATCGCACCATCAAGCAGCAGGATGCGCTGCTCCATGTGTTGTTCTAATACTTTAAAAGACGGATGTTTATTCATGCAGCACAAGCTAACAGTACATAAACTTTTTCCAAATCATGTTTCTTGATTCTCTACTTCGCCCTTGCTTTTTCTGCAATGGCTTTAAAAATTGCCATCGCATCTTCCACCTCTTCTTTTGCATCTTCTGAGTTAACTTCCTTATCCACCCAACGCATCACCGATGCATCTGGCTCATCCAAAAATGGAGAATAGCTCACTTTTTCTTTATTGCCAAAGCGCATGCGCACACGAACATAAGTCATGGTCAATCGATAACGTGCTCGCGTCATAGCAACATACATCAAGCGTCGTTCTTCTTCCATACGCTGCTCTTGCAATGCATTTTGATGAGGAAACAAACCATCTTCCACACCAATAATATAAACATGATCAAATTCCAAGCCTTTGGCAGCATGCACTGTCATCAAGCGCACCTGCCCCTCTGGATCATCCTCATCTTGATTGGAAGCTAAAAATACATGTTGCAAAAATGAAGCCAAATCACCACCATCTTCAGCATGCCTTAACCACCAACGACGCAACTCCATGACATTGCTCATACGTCGTTCTGCCTCATCCTCATCCGCAGCCTCAGCACGAATCGCATCTTCCAATTGTGTACGCTCAAGCAATGCATCAAACGCATCATCAGGCTCAGCATGCAAAAATAGATGTTCAATACCACTCACCATCTCTGCAAACTCTCGCAAAGTTCGACTCAAGCGATGCTCCAAATCATCATGCAAACAAGCTTCCAAAAGTGAGCATTCATGCTCCCAAGCGAATTCACCCAATAGACCCAATGCTTTATCACCCACGCCCCGTCTAGGGCGTGCAATGGCACGCATAAAGGCTAAATCATCGGCTGGATTTGCCATCAAACGCAAATATGCCAAGCTATCTTGAATTTCAGCCCTATCAAAAAAAGACAACCCACCACTCACATGATAGGGAATCCCTGCTTCTCGAAGCGCAAATTCGACAGGTCTGGATAAAAATGATGCCCTATATAAAATACAAAAATCATCCCAACCTTTTGCCTCTGCAATCGCGCGTCTGGCTTTAATATCCGCTGCAATCCTATGCCCTTCTTCATCCCCATTGGCTGATTCCCAAACGCGTACAGCTTTGCCCTCACCCAAATTAGAACGCAAGGTTTTACCCAAACGCTCACCGTTGTTGGCAATCAATGTGTTGGCTGCGGTTAAAATAGCATTCGTTGAACGATAATTCTCTTCCAGACGCACGGTATGCAATGTTGGAAAATCTTTTTCCAATTGAAATAGATTTTTAACTTCAGCACCACGCCAGCCATAAATCGACTGGTCATCATCCCCTACCACTGTCAAATTACCATTTTCTTGCACCAAAAGACGAACAAAATCATATTGCACACGGCTGGAATCCTGATATTCATCCACCAACAAGTGCCGACAGCGCGATTGCCATAAGGCTCGCACATCACTGTGCTCAGAGAGTAAGCGCAATGGCAAAATCATTAAATCATCAAAATCCACTGCATTCATACGTGTAAGCAATGCATCATAGCGCTCTTTTACCGCTGATAACGCGCTTTCACTCTCATCCAGTAAACCATTTTTAAGCAAAGAAACACGCGATAATAAACGCTCAACCTGATCCGTATCGGTGGGCAGTTTCATATCCGATAATACAGAACGCATGGCAGATTTTTGCTCTGAAATTGAAAAAATCGAAACATTGCGTTTACGCTCTAAAAGCTTGGCATGTTCGCGCACCATGGCAAGACCAAGCGCATGGAAAGTACAAATACGCAATGTTTGTGCCTGCTCACCCAAACGCGCCAGCAAACGCTCTCGCATTTCTTTGGCAGCTTTATTGGTAAAAGTAACCGCAGCAATCGCATCATGAGGCACATCTCGCTCTACCAAAGCCGCAATACGCTCTGTAATCACACGGGTTTTTCCTGAACCTGCACCTGCCAAAACCAACATAGGGCCGCCCCGATAAAACACGGCTTCATATTGTTCTGGGTTAAGTTCAGAGCTGGACATGGCGGCAGCATAAACAGGGGCTTTCTTATCGCAAGCATAGGTTTTATCATCGCCGAATGTTTGGCGTACACAACACACTATGATGAATGATTTTCCTCACCATATTTTCCGTGAATATGATATTCGCGGCATTGCAGGCAGTGATATTACCACAGATTTTGCCTATCAATTGGGCAAGGTATTTGCGGACATGCTCCCTAAAGATGAGCATCAGCCCATCAGCGTTGCCCGCGATGTGCGTTTATCTGGTGAGGCACTACAACAGGCTGTGATGCAAGGGCTGTGTGATGCAGGGATAGATGTGTTGGATTTGGGCATGCAACCCACACCGCTGGCATATTATTCTGTCTTTGAGATGCATACGGCTGGCTGCATTGTGATTACAGCAAGCCATAACCCCGCTCAATACAATGGTTTCAAACTTATGGTAGGCAAAGAAAGCCTGCATGGAAAAGATATTCAGAAACTTAAAGCACTGATGCAAAAAAACATTCCGCATGCCCGTCAACCAGGCAGCATTAAATCTATTTTGATTCAAAGCATGTATGAAGATTTTGTTGTCCGTGATTGCATACTTAAGCGCCCATTAAAGGTGGTGATTGATGCAGGCAATGGTCCTTCTGGCATAATCGCAGCGCCTTTATACCGCCGTATGGGTTGTGAAGTCATCACATTGCATTGCCAGCCTGATGGCAACTTCCCCAATCATCATCCTGACCCCACTGTAGAAGAAAATATGCAAGATTTAGTCCATACTGTTTGTGCTCACCGTGCAGATTTGGGTATTGCCTTTGATGGCGATGGCGATCGTATTGGTGTGGTTGATGAGCAAGGCAATATGATTTGGAGTGATATGCTGCTACTGATTTTAGCACGGGAACTTCTTAAAACCCATGCTGGTGCAACGATTATTTCAGAAATCAAATCATCTGAACATTTATATGCTGGCATTCATCAGGCTGGTGGCAAGGCAATCATGTGGCGTACTGGACATTCACTGATGAAAGCCAAGATGAAAGAAACAGGTGCATTACTTGCGGGTGAAATGTCTGGGCATATCTTTTTTGCTGATCGTTTTTATGGATTTGATGATGCGGTGTATGCAGGCGCTCGTTTGCTGCAAATCATATCACAAACCCATCATCCTATATCTGCATTGTTTTCAGATATTCCTATATCTGTAACAACACCAGAGATTCGCATACCGTGCCCAGAAGATAAGAAGTTCAGCTTGATTGAAAAAGCCAAGTGCCATTTTAACAAGCTCGGTTACGATATGATTGATATTGATGGCATTCGCATTCAGTTTGATGATGGCTGGGCATTGCTACGTGCATCCAATACCCAACCAGCATTAACCTTACGCTTTGAAGCATCCAACCAAACCCAACTCCAACACATACGTGGTATTGTAGAAGATTGGCTTAAGCTACAACATATTCCAGCGATAGAAACTGATTAGCCTGTTCTTAGTTTTGAGGAAAGCCCAGTGCTGTATTGGCTGGTATATGCCGAGAAGGCGAAAAATCTCGCATATCCAATGTAGGCTTTTCACCCATCATCCAATCACTCATCACTTGTGCTGTAATCGGAGCCAAAGCCACGCCATTGCGATAATGCCCTGATGCCACCCAAAGCCCTTCTATGCCTTCAACCGCACCTAAAAAGGGTAACCCATCTGGGCTTCCAGGCCGAAAACCCATCCATTGTTTTTCAATCGTTAGGTTTTTCAATCCTGGCATAATCCTAGCCATGGATTGTAATAGCATATCAATCACATCATCTGTATTGCCACGCGCAAAGCCCACAAACTCCATACTTGCACCCACCAATATACGGCCATCTTTTCGTGGCACAAAATAGGCATCATCATGTTTGACGATTGAACGCATAATGTTTGGCTTGCCTTTGAGCAACACAATTTGCCCTTTCACGGGGCGAACAGGCAAGCTAAATCCCAATTGCTCTGCCAATTCACCACTCCAGCTTCCACCTGCCAATAGCACTTGATCTGTTTCAATGGATACACCATCCGCACACTGCACACCCGATACCTTTCCCTGCTTGCATAGCAATGATGCCACTTCGGTTTGTTGCCTTATCTCCACACCCAGCATCTGCATCCATGCCTGAATAGCTTGGAGTAGTCTAGGGTTACGCACTTGTGCAACATCACGCCACAACAATGATTTTGTAACCGCTTTGGATAATGCAGGTTCATGCGCCAAAGTTTGGTTTTGATTCAGCATATTCACTTGCCAACCCAATCGCTGCGACCAATCCAATGCAGCTTGCCAATGGTTAATTTTATCATCATTAAAAAATGGAATCATCAGACCTGATACATAACGCTCAATCATCATGCCTGTATCTTTTTCAATGTGCTCTTGAAATTCAGGGTATAAATCAAGGCTTGCATCAATAAGTTTGGTGAAACTATTGGGATACAACCAAGGGTGAATCGGGCACAAAATACCAGCACCTGCCCAAGAGGCTTCTTGCCCCATTTGACCGCGCTCTAAAACCACAACATCCGCACCCTGCTTTTTCAAGAAACATGCCGTTAAGCATCCAATAATGCCCCCACCAATCACCAATACCTTCATCAACCACCTCACCTATTGTTGCTTGCAACACAATAAACCCTAACATGCAGCCATGCGCAAGTCTTCACCACCCCATCATATACGCCAAGCCTATCAGCACTGCCAAAAAATCGCAGCGCAACATTATGAAAATTTTCCTACAGCATCCAAACTGATACGCTCTGATTTGCGCCCTGCTGTAGCTGCCATTTATGCTTTTGCCCGTGCCGCCGATGATATGGCCGATGAAGGCAATGATGCGCCAGATATTCGCATCAAACAGATTGATGCTTGGGAATCTTTGCTGGAGCGTTGCGTAGAAGAAGCATTGGATCACCCTGTATTTTTAGCCCTTGGCGATAGCATTCAACGCTTTGACCTGCCTATACAACTTCTGCATGATTTGCTCACAGCCTTTCGTATGGATTGCAGCATTCATCATTATGCTACTGAACAAGAACTACTCTTTTATTGCAAACACTCTGCCAATCCCGTTGGCCGCCTGATATTGGCTTTGCATGGTATTGATGATGCTAAAGCCTTACATGCATCAGATTGTATTTGCACTGCATTACAACTCACCAATTTTTGGCAGGATTTTTCCATTGATTTACCCAAAGGACGCTGCTATTTGCCTGAATCTTGGCTTGCAAAGCAGAATATTACAGGCGCAGCACTTATCGCATCCGATGTGAACATAGAACAAATATCACCTGTGATGGCACAAGCCATTGCATTTACGGATGATTTATTTCAAGAAGGTGCGCTACTACTACCCATGCTGCCTTGGCGGTTGCGACTACAAATTGCGGCAACATTGCATGGTGGACAAGCTATTTTATCCGCAACCCATGGGCTCAAAAATCCACTGCTTGAACGCCCCCATTTACAGCGTAAAGATTGGCTAAATATGCTATTTCCCATTCTTTTCAGCACACTGCTGCCCAAACGAGGCATCAAGCGTATAAGCACATGAATATGACACCAGAACAGTATTGCAGAGAAAAAACTCGCGCTTCAGGCTCTTCATTTGCTTCTGCATTTGGTTTTTTATCCGAAAATCAAACTCGCGCCATGATGGCATTGTATGCTTTTTGTCGCGAGGTGGATGATATTGCCGATGATATTGCGGATAAACAGCAAGCCAGCCGTCAAATTCAAGTTTGGCGGGATGAAATTGCCCATGTATTTGATGATAACCCTAAGCACCCTGTTGGAGAAGAATTACATTGGGCGCGCCAATACTTTGCATGGGATAAAGAGCTTTTTGATGAAATGCTTGATGGCATGCTCACCGATATTGAAGGACGAGCATTTGTAAAAAATAGTGATTTAACATTATATTGCTATCGCGTAGCTGGTGTAGTGGGTTTATTGAGTATTGAAGTCTTTGGCTATCAACATCGTCAAAGCCGTGCATTTGCAACCACACTGGCCGAGGCTTTACAAATCACGAATATTTTGCGCGATTTGCAAGAAGATGCGCAGCGGTCTCGCATCTATTTGCCGCAATGCGAACGCGCTCGCTTTCATGTGCGCGATCAGGACATCATGGATGGTCATTTAAGCGATAATCTCAAAGCCTTGATTCAATATTATGCAAATAAAGCGGAAGATTTGTATCAACAAGCCCTCAAAGAGCTACCCCAAGAAGATAGAATTACATTGCGCCCCGCCATCATGATGGCTGCGGTTTACCATACTTATTTACAGCAATTGATTGAACACGGTTATGATGTTTGGAAGCGACCGCTTCATATTTCCTCATGGAAAAAAGTCAGAATGGCATGGCATGTATGGCGATATGAGAAAAAATACCAAGCATCACAAGATTCGGCTAAATTTCCTTTACGCTTAAACTTTTAAAACCATGCTATTTAGCCTATGAATTCAACAACTCAACATATCGCCGTGATTGGTGGTGGACTTGCTGGCTTAACTGCCGCCTTGGACATCGCCAAACAAGGTATGCATGTAGATTTATACGAATCCGCGCCAAGTTTAGGTGGACGAACCCAATCTTTTTTTCACCATCCCAGTCAATCTTGGGTTGATCATGGTCCTCACCTATTGATTGGTGCTTATCACCATACCATAGACTTGCTCAAAGACATTGATGCACTACAAAACACACAATGGCAAAACAGCCTAAACTTACCTCTTTGGGATATGCAGCGTGGTCATTTTTCATTAACCACTTCAAAGCTATTACCTTTTCCTTTGGCGCTGATGCATGCGGTTTACAAGATGCCACATCATGGCATGAAAACGCTGCCCAGTTTATTACGCATGGCACTTAGCATGAAAAATATATCATCCGATAAAGTCTCAGATTGGATGATAAAAGCCAATATTCACCCCAATCTTCAACGTGATATGTTGGAAGTATTATGCCTTGGTGCAATGAACGAACATATGCACGCAGCCAATGCCGCTAGTTTTGCTCAGGTGTTGCAACAAGCCTTTTCCACACACCATACAGCCCGCTTAGGCTGGTTTACCAAGCCTTTATCACAAGCATTGATTCAACCCTTAGAATCCCATTGCAAAACGCGCGGCGTGCACATTCATACCTCTTCTCGCGTATTGGCATTGCATGCTCATCAACAGGGTTGTGAGATTGAAACACGTTTGGGCAAAAAGGATTATCATCAAGTGATTCTAGCTTGCTCCCCATCGATACGTAATAAACTACTCCATATTGAACAACCCATTGCAACACAAAGCATTACCAATATTCACTTATGGTTTGATCAACAAGTCACACTACATACACCTTTTGTGGGTGGCATTGGCACATATGGGCAATGGTTCTTTAATATTTCTCAACAGTTGAACACAAAAGCCTCATCTTCTCATTTATGTGCAGTGATTAGTGCAGATAAAAGCAAATCCAGCAAAGCTGAAAAAGTGCATACTGTGCTCCAAGAGCTACAGCAAATCACACAGCAACCTCAATTGCAGCCTACATCGCAACGTATCATCACAGTACAAGCTGCAACACATTGCGTACGCCCCATTGCACGACCCAATATGCCCAATTATATCATTGATGCTTGCGAACAACCCATAGAAGGTGAGCTTCCTGCAACCATTGAAACTGCTGTTTTACGCGGACATCAGGCTGCCCAACAATGCATGATGAATACGAACTGAAATAAGCTTAGAATTTTATAGTATCAACATCATGTCTTCTTTTATTGATAGCCATTGCCATCTCAATCACTTAAGTTTTGAGCAAGATTTAACCCAAGTATTACAACGTGCGATTGATGAAGGTATTACACAATTTATTGTGCCTGGTACAAGATTTGATCAGTGGGGAAATCAGCAAAAGTTGGAACAGAAATATCCTAATATTTATTTAGCTTATGGCATACACCCTTGGTTTTGTGATTTGCATCATACAGAGCATTTGGAGCAACTCGATACGCTACTACACGATGCTATTGCAGTGGGCGAGTGCGGTTTGGATACCTCACCCAACAAACCCAGCTTAGAAAAACAAATCTTTTGGTTTGAGGCTCAACTTGCATTGGCAGAAAAGCATCACTTACCTGTGATTGTTCACAGCGTAAAAGCGATACACCTCATCCTTACATCACTCAAAAAGCACCCTCAAACCCACGGTGTTATTCATGGCTTTACAGGCAATATTCAACAGGCTGAATCTCTGATAAAGCACGAATACTTGATAGGCATAGGTACGAGACTGGTTCAGGCAAACACGAAAAAAACACAAACCCTGCTTCAGCAACTTCCTTTAGAATATATGATACTGGAAACAGATGCCCCAGATGGCATGGGCAAGCATATACGCAATGAGCCCAAAGCATTAATCTTGGTCGCAAATATTATCGCACAAATACGTCAAACCAATGCAAACAATATTTTAGATATTTGTAGTAAGAATACACGGGAGTTATTTCAACTATGAGTCCAACTAGCAATGTTTTACACGAAAGAACACATATTCTAATTGGTGAGCATGGGCTTAAGAATCTTATGGATAAACATGTGCTGATTATTGGGCTTGGTGGTGTAGGTGGCGCGGCTACCGAAGCCATAGCACGCATTGGCGTTGGCAAAATCACATTGCTGGATCACGATGTAGTAAGTTTATCCAATCTTAATCGGCAATTGATTGCTCTACAATCCAATATTGGTGATAAGAAAACAGCCGTTGCTGCCAAGCGCATTGCCGACATCAATCCAAATGCCCAAATCACCATCATTGATGATTTTATTCATCCAGATAATGTTGATGCGCTGTTAGCCGAGCATCAACCTGATTATGTGCTTGATTGCATTGATTCGGTCACATGTAAAGCTGCATTGATTGCAGCATGTCAAAATGCGGGCATTGCTATTGTTACCAGCCTTGGTGCTGGTGGGCGTTTTGATGTAAGCAAGGCAGAAGTTACCACCTTAAAAAAAACACATACATGCGGTTTAGCTCGTGCCTTACGTGCCCGTTTGCGAAAAATAGGCGGATCACTTGATCACCCTGTTATCTTCTCATCTGAGCCAGCCATCAACGCTTCATCTCACCAGCCTATACCAGGTGATCCTGATGCCAGACCACGCGCCACCAATGGCACGATTTCTTACCTCCCCAATATCTTTGGATTTATGCTTGCAGGCTATGCCATTCAACAAATGCTAGAAAAGGATTAAGCTCACAAAACATCTGTTTTTGATGCGCGCTATCTATTCGCTGTTTTCCTGCTACTATGCCCGCGATTTTAACGGTTACTCAACTTTGATTGTAATAACCTTCTGAGGTAAACACATGTCACGCAAACTACGCAATATCGCCATCATCGCCCACGTGGATCACGGCAAAACCACGCTTG
>Ga0256829_1001608_pt1 | contig 18149 bp, 18 predicted proteins | sample 131447metaG_FD_185979 | JGI IMG/M metagenome (GOLD analysis project Ga0256829, IMG submission 185979) | Hydrothermal vent microbial communities from Lau Basin, Pacific Ocean - 131-447 | ecosystem: Environmental > Aquatic > Marine > Hydrothermal vents | place: Pacific Ocean: Lau Basin | collected...
TATAAGCTCTTTTGTGTTAATATCTGCACTAAATAGTGCTATTTCTAATTCGCTATAAAAGTCCATAAGGAGTATTATATCTTATGCAAATAAAAGTTAAGCCAATGGGGCAGTATCAGACAAATTGCTATATATTAAGTGCAGATAATAAAGATTATATTATAGACCCAGGTGTTGATGCAACTGAGTGGGTAGTTAAAAATTGCAAGAACCCTGTTGCAATACTAAACACACACGGACACTTCGACCATGTATGGAGTAACAAAGAGTTAAGCGAAAAATTAAATATACCAATCTACTGCCCAATAGACGATGCCTTTATGCTAGAGAACGACCCATTTAATTATGGAACACCAAAATCTAAAGCCACAACCTTAGTTAAACATAACCAAAAGATAAGAATAGATGGTATAGAGTTTACATTTTGGCACTTTCCAGGGCACACTCCAGGTTGTAGTGCAATAGAGTATAAAGATGCATGGTTTAGTGGCGACTTTCTATTCGATGGCTCTATTGGCAGATGGGATTTTCCATACTCTAGCTCAAAAGATATGCTAAAAAGCTTGCAAAAAGTTAAAAACTTTAAACAAAACAAGCAAATATTGCCAGGACACGGAGGAGCTAGCAATCTAAAAAAAGAATTAAGGCATATCGATTACTGGATAAATGTAGTTGAAAATTCTTAGACAAACAATAAAACTTGAAAAGTTTACTAAAAAATATTAACTTTTTATATATTTTTTAGTATTAAATTAAATAATTTATGTTATACTTGGGTTAAAATACATAAAAGGGTTCAATATGAAACTCAAAAACATAATATTATCAATAGCTACAATCACAACAATAGCTAATGCAGCAGATCATAATTTATATCCGAACTCTTATTATCTGTTTGTAAATTATGATAATAATTCAAATGGTTCAGATTTAGGAAATTCCTACTCGTACGATATTAGATTTAATCAAAATGACATACAGTTTTCTAACTTTTCGATTGATACATTACAATATGCCATGGAGTACACACCATCAGTAAAATATAGAGATTCTGGTAATACTACAAGTATCTTTAAAGGTGGTATGAATATTTTATGGTATTTAGATAACCCAAGTCCATTTAGCCTATATCTATTAGGTGGTGTAGGTTTGCAATATGTAAATCATCAAGAAGACCCACAAACACTAATTGGAGTATATACAAATGTTGCGGCAGGTCTTGAGTATAATATTAGAAATGACATAGCTGTAGTTGCAGAAAAAAAGTTTACCTATGAAGGTACAAATAAAAAGACATATTCAACAAGTTTAGGATTTAGATATAGCTTTTAGCAATCTAAATTCTATGAAGTATTAGGTTAATACTTCACTAACTCTAAATCCCAATTTACTCCATCTCTCTTTCTCTAATTTTAAGATAACTTACAATACCTTCAACAATACCTTTAGCTTGTAATTTTTGATATAATGGAGAATATAATTTTGCTCTCTCTTTTGGATTAGATAAATAACCAACTTCTATAAGAATGGCAGGCATTTCTGCACCTACAAGAACATAAAACGGGGCCCCTCTTACACCACCATCTTTAACACCTCTGAAATGTGCTCTTAAATTAGCTAACATATGTTTTTGCACATCTATTGCTAACCTATTAGATAGGGCAATTTTAGGTCCTGTAAATACAGCATTTAAAAGTACTCTTTTTGTTGCACTGTCTTTACCTTTTAAAATTTCTCTATTCTCTTTTGCAGCAACTCTTTTTGCTCTAGCATTTCTAGTAGTTTGCAAAAAATAAGTCTCTATACCTTTTGCTATATTAACTCTTTTTTTATTAGAAATAGAGTTAGCATGAATAGAGATAAAAAGGTCAGCTTTAGCCCTATTAGCTTTTCTAATTCTTCCACCTAAAGATATAAATCTATCATCATGCCGAGTCATTTTGACATTAAAACCCAAATTTTTAAGTCTATTTACAACTTTTTTTGCAATACTTAATACTAAATTTTTTTCTTTATATCCATGCCAATAAGTACCTGAATCTTTTCCACCATGTCCAGCATCTACCATTATTGTATATCTATGTTTTAAATTGGCACTATAAGGAGTTTCAATTATTTTTGCAGCATTTCCAACAGATTCTTTAGATACAAAAGAGAATAACTCCTTAGGCGATGTTTTATCAACTATCTTTTTATCCGTATTCAATTTTTTATTGCTAGATATTAATTTAGAATTTGGTAACTCTATATAAAATATAGGTTTAATCTTCTGATAATATCTAATAGAATATGGTTTTTTACTATCTATTACTAAACGAACTAGATTAACTCTATTTTGTGCAACTCTAACAGATTTTACATCACCTTTTAGTTTTAAAACATTTTTAACTTTTCTACCAAGTTTAACATTTTTAAAATCAAATACATACCTTGTAAGTTTAGTTCCCTTTATTGCAGATGCTCTTATTTGACTCTTTTTTAAAGATTTACTAAACTCTAATTGAAGTTTAGAATTAACTACATTTACCTTTTTAAGAATACAAGAAGCATTTATGGTATTAAATAGAGATATAAAAATTATTATAATAAAAAAAAATCTACTCACCATTTATCAATTTATCCATTAACTCTTTAACTGTAATTATTTCGTTTAATCTATAACCGTTTGCACCTGTAAAAAATAGTCCGGTATCTAGCTTGCCATCATATGCATCACTTAAACTATCTGCAATACAGTATCCTACAACTTTTGCTTCTTCTCCCCTATGACATGGTGCAACACAGTTAGAGATGCACTTAATTTTAGGTGCTTTATCCTCTTCAATAAGCTTATGTAAATTAGTCTTAACACCACGAGCTGGATATCCGACAGGTGATTTAAATAGTTTTATATTCTCTTCTTTTGAGTCAATTATAACTTTTTTAAATTCATCGCTTGCATCGCACTCAACAGTACCAATAAATCTAGTACCTAACTGCACACCTTTAGCACCTAAAGCAAACATTCTCTCTATATCACTCTTATCCCAAACTCCACCAGCAGCAATTACTGGAATATCGCCCCAATTTTTTGCCTCTTGCACAACTGGTGGTAAAATTTCTTCCAACTGATTCTCTGGAGCAAAGCACTCATCATACTTAAAACCTTGGTGTCCACCACTTAAAGGTCCTTCTACAATTACAGCATCTGGCAATCTATTATGAGTTTTTTTCCATCTTCTACATAAAATTCTTAAAGCTTTAGCAGTCGAAACTATTGGCACAAGTGCTACATCTGGGTAATCTTTTGCAGCTTCTGGCATAGTAAGTGGCAATCCTGCACCTGTGATTATAATATTTGCTCCAGCTTCACATGCATCGGCTACAACTCTATCATAATCATTAATTGCATATAAAACATTGCACGCTAAAGGTTTATCTCCACAAATTTTTCTTGCATTTTCAAATATTTTCTTCAAACCCTCTGTTGAGTAAAAGTTCTCAGCTTGATATGGTCTTCCTTCGCCCAATACTCTCTTAGAAAATGCACGATTTTCATAAATACCAGTTCCAACAGAGCTAATTACACCTAAACCACCCTCTCTACTAACACTACCTGCTAATCTATCCCAAGAGATACCAACACCCATACCACCTTGAATTATTGGCTTCTCTATAGTATGTTTTCCAATTTTTAATGGTTTAAACTCCATAATTACACCACCTTTGCTTTAGCAAATTTTCTCTTACCAACTTGCAGAACATACTCTCCAGCTTCTAATTTTAACTGCTCATCTTCTACTTTTTTCTGGTCTATTTTAACAGCACCTTGCTTAATATCTCGTCTAGCTTGAGAAGTAGAAGGCTCTAAATTACACTCTTGCAAAGCTTTGCAAATCCAAATACCACTCTCTAAGCTAAATTCAGGAATATCATCTGGAATCTCTTTTTTCTTAAATTGAGACTCAAATGCCTCTTGTGCTTGAAATGCATCTTCCTTAGAGCTAAATCTTGTAGTAATTTCTAAAGCCAACTCCTCTTTAACTTTTTTAGGGTGCAAGCTTCCATCTTCTACCCCCTGCTTTAACTCTTCAATCTCTTTGCTACTCTTTTCGCTTAAAAGCTCATAATATCGCCACATTAGCTCATCGCTAATAGATAATAATTTAGCATATATATCTTTTGGTTCTTCATCAATACCAATATAATTATTTTTAGACTTACTCATCTTTTCAACACCATCTAAGCCCTCTAATAGAGGCAACATTAAAATAGATTGTTGCTTACCAACATTATACTCTTTTTGCAAATGGCGTCCCATAAATAGATTAAATCTCTGGTCTGTTCCACCTAGCTCTATATCACTTTTTAGCTCAACACTATCATAACCTTGAAGAAGTGGATATAAAAACTCCATTACACTAATGCTCTCTCCACTTTTATATCTCTTCTCAAAATCATCTCTCTCTAACATTCTTGCAACATTATAGTGAGAAGATAATTCAACCAAGCCTCTTGTGCCTAAGGCATCTGTCCAAGTTGAATTGTAATATATAGTAGTTTTTTTTGGATCTAGTATTTTAAAAGCTTGCTCTTGATAAGTTCCGGCGTTTTTTTCTACTTCTTCTTTTGTTATCATAGGTCTTGTTTTATCTCTACCACTCGGGTCGCCAAGTGTTGCGGTAAAATCCCCAATTAATAATTGAACATGCCCACCATGCTTTTGAAATGTTGCTAATCTATTTAATACTACAGAGTGTCCTAAGTGAATATCAGCAGATGTAGGATCCATTCCAAACTTAACAGTAAACTCTTTGCCTGTTTCATAATAGTTTTTTACCAACTCTTCTATTTTATCTAAACCTATAATATTATCTTCTTCTATTCCAATTGTTATATCTTTTAATGCCTCTTTTACACTCATACTATCTCCTAACTTTAACTTTTATATGCATCTTTTAAAGATACAAAATCTATCAATTTAAATTTTTTAGCAATTATCTCTTTTATAACATTACTACTATCAGAAGTAGATTCTACATCTAATTCACAATATTCCGCAGTATCACTACTTTTAATACCAAGCTCTATATTTGTAATATTCAAATCTAATTTATTTAACTCTTTAACTAACTCTAGTAAAGAGCCTTTTTTATTTTTCAAAGCAATTATCATTCTATATTTGGAACTCTTTTTACTTCGCCAATCTATATATAACATTTTAGATTCAGGATCATTAATTAAATCATACGCTTTAGAACATAGTTTATGATGCACAACTGCTCTACCTCTTGTATAAAATGCTACTACTTCATCACCAAGTTTTGGATGACAGCAATAATCAAACTCAACACTCTCTACGCTCTTATTTGTAAATACACTAAAGTAATTTAACTCTTTTATTTGAGGTTTTTTATAACCTCTCTTTAAAAGCTCCCAGAATCTAACCTCTTTAATTTTCTTATATGATGCTATTTTAACAATTTTTTCTTTTAATCTATCCAAATTGTTTGTTATTCTATGAATATTATTATCTAACCCCAACTCTATTAAAACCTCTTTTATATCTGCTGAAGTTGTATTAAAAATTGTAGATAAAATCTTATAAGCTACTTTTGTATTTACCTCTTTAATTCTTTGGTTACATATATTTTTAATACCCTCTTTTGCCTTAGATGTTTTCACAGTATTTACCCAAGAGCAGTGTAGTCGAGGTTTATCTTGAGTTATAATATTTACAATATCACCATTTTTTAATATTTTAAGCAGTGATGTATGTTCTTTATTTACTAAAGCAGATGTTGCTAAATCTCCAACTTCAGAATGAACAGCATAAGCATAATCTAAAACAACAGCACCTTTAGGTAGGGTATAACTGTCACCTAATGGAGAGAAAACAACTATATCTTCACTATAAAGATCAGCTTTTGTAGCCTCCATAAATTTATCTATAGATTCACTCTCATAAGTTAAATTATTAATCCACTCTAAGTTTATATTATCGGCACCCGCTTTATACTTCCAGTGTGCCGCAACTCCATACTCTGCTAATTTATGCATATCCTCTGTTCTAATTTGTGCTTCAACAATATCATCATCAAAAAATAGTGTAGAGTGAAGAGTTTGATAACCATTATCTTTTGGTAAGGCAATATAATCTTTAAACCTAGATACTATAGGTGTATAATTTAAGTGTAAAACTCCTAAAGCTTTATAGCAAAGAATCGGCTCTTTTACTATAATTCTTATAGCTAAAAGGTCAAGTACTTCTTCTATACTAATACCTTTTCTATGTATCTTTAAGTATATAGAGTATCTGTGTTTAACCCTTCCAACTATCTCTACATCATCTCTATGAAAACCATTTTGATTAAGTATATTCTTTGCTTTTTCAATAAAATGATTTAATCTTAAATTAAGATTTTGTTTATGCGAAGTTAAATAATCATCAATCATTTTATAATCTTCGGGGTAAATATATTTAAAACTCAAATCTTCAAGATAATTTTTAATTTTAGATATACCCAATTTATGAGCGATAGGGGCATAAACTACCAGCGTCTCTTCTGAAATACGCTTCTGCTTATCTGGAGTTAAAGCATCAAGTGTTAGCATATTATGCAATCTATCACATAGTTTAACAACCAAAACTCTTAAGTCTTGAATGGAGGCTATTAAAATTTTTCTAAAAGAGAGTGCAGATTTAATAAGTTTTTCACTAGAGCCAGATTTTACTAATTCATCTTCTCTAATCTCTACAATTTTAGTTAATCCATCCACCAACAATTCTACATCTTTGCCAAATAGTGCTTCTATATCTTCATTTTCATACTCTGTATCTTCTACAACATCATGCAAAAGTGCAGCAATAATCATTGTTTTATCGTTAGAAATAGAAGCGACTATTGAAGCCACAAGTATAGGATGTATAATATATGGTTCACCACTTTTTCTATATTGACCTTCATGAGCTAAAATTGCAAAGTCAATAGCTTTTTTTATATCATCATCAATATTAGCATTGAGCTCCAATATTTTTACTGCATCGGGTACAGTTCTTACCTTGCGGATTAAATTAATAAAATCATTCAATTATTAACTCTCTACAAGAATTTCTACTTTACCTTCTGCAATTTCTATCAAGGCAATGTCTGCTGCTTTATGCTCTTTTAAATTCATATCAACAAGAGGTGTTGCCCCATTTGTAAGCTCTTTCGCTCTTTTACCTACTGCTTTAGCCATTAAATATCTATCAAACTTATATCTTTCTAATGCCACTGCTGCTATTTGCTCTAATCTCATATCTTTCTCCTTATTTAACTTCGGCTATTTTACTATTGAACATAAAGATAAATCACCATTAATTATAGATAGTAAGTTACCTTTTTCAAACATATTACATACAATAATTGGTAAACTATTCTCTTTTGCCAATGCTATTGCTGTATCATCCATTACTTTAATATGGTCGCTTAATGCTCTATCATAAGATAGTTCATTTAATTTTACTGCATCGTCAAATTTTGCTGGATCTTTATCATAAACACCATCTACTTTAGTCGCTTTTATTAAAAAATCAGCATCTATTTCGCTAGCTCTTAGTGTTGCTGCTGTATCTGTCGTAAAATATGGATTACCAGTTCCCCCAGCAAATATTACAACTCTGCCTTTTTCTAAATGTCTTATTGCTCGTCTTACAATAAAGCTCTCACCTATCTCGTGCATATCAATAGCCGATTGTAATCTTGCTTCTAAGCCAATACTTTCTAATGCCTCTTGAATTGCTACACCATTAATTACTGTTGCAAGCATACCCATATAATCACCACTTGTACGCTTAATAATACCATCTTGTGCAGCTGTAACACCACGAATTATATTACCACCACCTACGACTATAGCAACATCTATACCATTTTCTACTAAATTCTTAATTTCATAAGCTATAAACTTTAGTATCGAAGTATCAATGCCATAGCCTTCATCACCGGCTAACGCTTCTCCAGAAAATTTAACCAAAACTCTTTTTGCCATAAGTACCTTTCAAGAAGAGAAAATATTATCGCAATTATATCCAAAGAGTTTTTGATAGAGCTAAATCTAATACAAGCTATTATAAATATCTATAAATTTATTAATCTAGTTGGATTTATAAATTTACCATTCTTAGTTGCTTCAAAAATCAATTTTCTTTTTACTTTACCGATTATAGAGCCTTTCTTAACTTTAGAACCAACTTTTAAAAATGGAGAAAATTTATTTAAATCTGCATATATTGTATGCAATCCATTGCTATGTTTAATAACAATTAATTTACCAAGCATACTATTATTACCTATATATGAAACTTCTCCATTCATTACATTATAAACTCTTCTATCACTAGTTGTAGATAACAAAGTTACAGAATCGCTATGTGATCTAATTTTATATATTGGGTCTATAAAGCTTCCAAATTTTTTAACAACTATAGAACTTTTAAGAGGTGCTATTGTTTTTGGACCTCTATATCTATATATATTATCATCACTGTATGATGTTCCATACTGCTTTACCCCATCAACAACAGCTACTTTACTATTAACTATACCTTTTAATTTCTTTAATGCCCGTATTCGCTTTTTTAACTCTCTTTCTCTTCTTCTAGACTCTCTTGCTGTTTCTTCTTGTAATAAATTTAATTTTGTTAATGTTAATCTAATTACAGTTTGTCTTCTAAATATATCTCTTAATTTTTTAGAATATAACTTCTCTTCAAGTGCTAACTTTTTCAATAATTCTTTCTTTTTCGCTTTTTGCTTTTTATATAATTTTTTTTGCTGATTAACATCTTTTATATTATTTGCAATATCATCTCGTCTTTTAAGCAAATTTTTTCTTAAAGCATTTTTTTGCTCAATATTTCTTGATAATTTTAACAATTCTTGTTGATTATAATTTTTATATCTATCCAATACTTCTTTTAAAACAACACTCTTTTCATCTTTCTGAGCTGTCTTATTTTGTGCAACAACTCCACCTAATTGCATAGATACTTTTTGAGCAAACTCTTTAGTCTTTTTATCAATATCTTTATCTAAAGCTTTTACAATATTATCAATCCCTTTAATTTCTGCCATAGAGTCTTGATATTTTTTATTAGCATTACCTAAAATACCATTTAATTCATATATCTTTTTATCATATTTTTCAATCTCTTTATTTAAATTTTTTATCTTATCAGCAATAGATTGAAGTTGTTTATTCGTAATAGTTTTCTCTTTTTGTGTACTTACTAATGAGTGTTTTGACTCTTTAATTTTATTAAAAAGCTCACTTGGTTTTGTTTTCCCTTCTAAACACATAAAAAGAGTAATAGTTAGTATTACTATCTTTCTCATCCCTCAGGAACCTCTCTTGTATTCATAGCTACTATAAATACAGATATTGCAACAATCACAATAGCTGTTAAAAACAGTATAAAAAAGTCAGAAATGTTAAAAAGTAAATCTTGATTATGTTTAACAAAATCTATATCAGAATTTTGGGACCATTTACTTTTAATAAATAGAAAAATCAGCATATTTAAAATTGTAGCAATAATGGCATCTATAATTGCGACTTTAAATAAAATTCCACTTCTAAGCATCATAGGTGCACCAAATATTTCCATAATTTTCATTCTATCTTTGTGTGCTAGTTGCCACACTTGCATCTGCTTAATAACAAGCATAATACTTACAATAAACAACATAACTATAAATATATTCAAAAGCATCTTAACAAGTCTAAATATCGTATGTTTAGAGTGATAATTCTCTCCAAAAATCTCAACATTTAGTATTCCATTTACAGCTTTTAACTCACTTCTTATCTTCTTTAACTCTTTTAAAGACATATAACTAGTTAAATGAACTCTATAAAAGAAAGGCAAATCTTTCATAATTGCAGCTAAGGCAGCATCTTGCATACCTGATGTAACTTCTTTAGCAATATCTGCTCTGTTCATAGCTTCAACACTATCTATTTTATCATCTATACTTCTTAAATATGGTGTTGTTAAGTTTTTTTGACTTACAACTAAAATTGCATATTCATTCTTTAATTTATTCTCATAAGAGCTGGTAATTCTATTAAAAACAAGTATAAACTCTATACCTATAAGCATTGCCATAAGTGGCAATATAAACATCAAATGGTCTTTAATGGACTTCATGAACGCCTCCATTCTCTATTATAAAGTGACGATAAGGAATATTAAATATCGTAGGTATTTTATGCGTAACAACTACAACAGTCGCATTTAACTGGTCGCAAGCATTCTCTAGCAAATCCCAAACAACGCCAGAAGAGAACTCATCTAGGTTACCTGTTGGCTCATCTGCTAATATCAAAAATGGATTTTTAGAGAGTGCTCTTGCAACACCAACACGCTGTTGCTCCCCACCACTCAACTCTAGTGGATACTTATTTGCTTGGTCGCTTAACTTTACATGCGAAAGCAACTTCTCTGCTTGCACTTTTTGTACATCTAAACTATAACCTGTAATTATAAGAGGTAAAACAACATTTTTCTCCACTGTCCACTCATTAATTAATTTATAATCTTGAAAAACAATACCAATATTACGACGAAGCTGTAATAACTGCTTCTTTTTTATTTTACTCATATCAAAGCCACCAACGCTAAGTGTTCCTTCTCTTGGCTTTATCTGTCCATAAAGAGATTTTAAAAGTGTAGATTTACCACTACCACTAGGTCCTGTAACAAATACAAACTCACCCTGTTCTATAGTAAAAGTAACATCATTAATAATGATATTTTTACCCTTTTCATATGCCAAAGTCAAATTGTTCGCTGCAATTATACTAGCCATTCAATACCTCTTTAATAAGATTATGAGCTTTAAAATTCACTAAACTCTTTACTGGATTTAGTGGCAAATAATATCCACTCTTATCAACTACAAGCATCTTCTTCTCCGGTATATTAAAACTACCAAAAGAGCACTCTACCACAAAACCTTTGCCATCTACCCTATCGTACTTTTTACCAAAATGCACAAAGTGATCCTCTTTTATCATACTATCTCTTGGAATCTCTACACCACTGTTTAAATCTCCAAAGCCAAAATCAATATTTAGCTCTCTATTTTCAGACACTTCAAGTGATTCTAAAGTTAGCGTATATATATCTTTATTCATCTTTTTCCATCTATCTTCGTACTTGCTTGTTACTGCAATATCTATATTTTTCTCTACACTAAATTTACTACTCTTTGGCGTACTAAAAACTTTTAAAGAGTATTCATAATAATTTTGTGAATCAGTTCTAAGCTCTAGCGATGCACCTTTTTTCAACGCTCTAATAGATTCATTCACAAAAAAGTTGCTAATTACTCTTCTATGAGGTTTCTTATCCCACGGCACAGGAAAATGTACGAATATTTTATCCAAAATATTTGAAGGTAGCATTTCAAGTAACAATCTGGCATCATAATTTACTACCCAAATATTTTCTATATTTTGCAAAGTTATCTGCTTTAAAAGCTGATTTATCGAAGCCGAGTGAATTTCAATCCCAATAAATAGAGTATCTTTATCTTCATTGGCTCTATAAAGCAGATGTCTGGCACTTCCAAAACCAACCTCTAATTTTATCTTTTTAAAATCTGTTTTAAAGTTATAAAAATCTTCAATAGTCTTAAAAAACTCATGTGCAATCTTTGGTTTATATGGTTTCTCTGCTGTATTTGCGTGCAAAACTTCTAAATTTAACTCGCTAGCAAAGGCATTAAGTACCTCTTTTAAAAATGCAGTATCCGAGCCTTTAGTAATCTTATTTGGCTTTACTAAATACTCTCGCTCTTTTTTGACAATATCTAAAAAAATCTTTTTATCATTTCTATTTACTAAAACAATATCTTTGCTACTATGCACAGCCCTAAACTCAATTAAAGAGCTAGCAGAGCTACTAATAATTTCTGTATCAAATGGAGCAACTTTTATATGTGGCATTACTTAACCTCTACACTCATAACATTACTAGCAATCGAAGCTAGCTCGTTAGCATCTCTTGCAAAAACTCTATAATCATACTTAATACCTCTCGTAGCAGTCATATCAACAAACTCCGGATACAACCTTCCTTTAACTGTATCTAAGTAATACCATCTTCTATCGCCTTGCTTCTTTCTCTGAATTACATACTCAGTTACAGTAGGCTCAGAACTCGGCACCCAAAGCAATTTAACCACTCCTCTATCTACTAAACTAGCCTCTACCAATTTAACAGCTTTATATGGGGGCATACTCTTAGCTGGCACAATATCGCCATACATAGATTCACTTAAGCCGCTAAAAGTAGTAAATGTATAAAAGTATTTAGTATTTGGTTTAACTTTTCTATCTACATAGTGTGTGGCAAATCTATTTACAATTGCATCTATCTTTACATATATTTGTTTAGCACCTTTTTTAGCTTCAGCTCTGTAAATATTTATGCCACCAACATTTGCATATTTAGCAACACTCTTCCACTCAAAACCTATACTATTTCTATCTACAACACTCTTTACACCCGTAATTTTCGGTAAAGTATAATCGGTAAAAAAAGCATTAGCAGTAGTTACAATAAAACTACTAAGCAGTAATGTCTTTAAAATAGTGTTTGATTTCATCTTTTGTAAGCTTATCATACTCTCTATCCTTATTAAAATTCTTTTCAAAATACTCTTTCATATCATTAAATAATGGTGCTCTAACCTCTACCCTCTCTTTACTAATTGGATGAATAAAATATAACAAATATGCATGTAAAAACATTCGATGCTCCAACTTTTGATCGTTACTACCATATAACCTATCACCAAGTATATATCTATTTAATGTAGTTAAATGTACCCTAATTTGATGTGTTCTACCACTAAAAAGCTTTGCAACTATTAACTCAGTATCTTTTTGGCTCTGAACAACTTTAGCAAATGCAGTTTTAGCATCTTTGCCACCTTCTACAATTCCCATTTTTAACCTATTTTTAGGGTTTCTGGCAATTGGCTTATGAACTATCAAGTCATCTTTTAGAGGATAATTAATAACAGCCAAATAGTAGCGCCCCATGCTTCTATCTTGCAACTGCTTGCTTAAAGCTTCGTGTGCAAAATTGCTCTTTGCAATCAAAATAGCCCCACTTGTATCTTTATCAAGCCTATGCACTATTCCATTTCGCTCTTCGCCACTAATTGTAGAGAGCCTAATATTCTGCTTTCTTAGCCAATCTACAAGTGTTGGTTCTTTTACAGAAGGGGCTGGGTGCACAACCAAGCCAGAGGGTTTATTAATAACTAAAATATCATCATCTTCATAAAGTCTTTCGATTTCAATATCTATATCGCTATAATCTTGAACTTCAGCTTCTAAAAACCTATACTCAATCTCATCTTCGGCAGATACTTTAAAAGAAGTCTTTAGAACTACCTTACCATTAACTTTAACTAAAGCATCTTTTATCAACTTCTCAATTTGGTTTCGACTCTTTTGTAATTTAAAAGAGAGCACCTTATCCAATCTACCAGCACCGCCAGCCAAAAACTTACCACTCTCCACAAAAAAAACTCCACCAATTTGATATTAGATAGAATAACATAAATTTAATTAAGTGTATATTAAAAAATATAATTATGGTAGAAATATTGTTTTTACATATAAAATTATATGTTATGGTATTATAATAAGTATAAGCTACTTCTATTACTATTAAGTTAAGAATTCTAACCCCGTAAAATGCTTAAAGCACAAAGCTAAAAGCTTTCCACTACGTCATTTCCACAAAAGTGAAACTGTGAAAACAGTTAAACTGCAACTTATAGACAATTAAAATTGTAGATTTCCATTTTCACTAGAATCACGGCGATGGCATATCATTAATTTTATATAACTGAAGTTACGCACTATCTGCATTATTTAATAGCACAAGAGGGCACTTAATGTGAATAGTTTTTAACAAGAGCCAGCCAAAGCTAACTTGCGTTAAAAAGTATTTACAGTAAGTGCCCTATTATGCTACCCATCAATGCCATGAAGTTAAGAGTTTTAACTCCATAAAATGCATAAAGCTTAAAGCACTAAGCTAAAAGCTAGCTACTGCGTCATTCCCACAAAAATGGGAATCCACGGTTTAAATTGTCAAAAAAGTTAAATTGCAACTTACAGGAAGTTAAAATTGTAGATTCCCGTTTTCACGGGAATGATGGCGATGGTAGATTATCAATTTTATTTAATAATTGATTCCATTAAATGGCTATAAAATCCTTAACTTAAGGCATTGTAGGGCACCTCTAACAATAGGTAATTACCACAATATTTCTAGCTTTAATCACAGGCTAGCACTCTTTCTCAGTACTAGCTGGGCTAATTTGAAAAGATATAACAACACATATAGGAAAGCTAGAGATGTGCTTTCTTAATTATGCAGTAATGGGGTTAAGAACTAAGATTGTATACTTTAGCGTATATATTATGCAATTTCGTAACAAGAGGAAGAGCCTATGATCTATTAAGAGGTAAAAGGTAAAATTGTATAATAAAAGAGGAAAAGAGTTCAATAGAAAAATTTATATGGAGATAGAAAATGGATTATAACCAAGATAAAATAGACGAAACTGTATTAGCAACGCTACTATTAACACTACATGACGAAAATAGAGCCTGGAAAGGACACGACTTTGAAGTCTTAGATAGATTATATGAAAAAGGGTATATTTATAACTGAAGTTACGCACTATATATAATATTTAACAAATCAAAAAAGCAACACCTATAAAAGAATAAAGCTACATTTAGTGCAACAAAAATTACTAGAGTATCAAAAGAGAAGTTATACCCCTATAGGGGCAATCCCTTGTGGTTGCCCTTTTTCCTGTGATTGATATGGTAAGCCATGGCTATTTCGGGTACCCACAAGGAGCACCCCTACGATTTTGACGACAAAAGTTGTGAGAAAATTTAGAATTTCTTAGATGTGCTTTATTAATTATGCATCAATGGGGTTAAAAGTTAAGAACTAAGATTGTATACTTTAGCTTATGTATTACGAAATACAATTTCGTAACGAGAGGAATGCAAGTTCTTTATAATTAAGGAGTAATAAGTTGACAGGCGTAATAAAAACATATTTACCTGATAAAAATTATGGATTCATAAAAGGAGATGATAACAAAGATTATTTTTTTCATAATTCTAGTATTAATAAAAATGACCTACATAAAATTTGTGATGGAGCATTGGTTACTTTTGAACAAAAAGCAACACCAAAAGGATATAGTGCCACTAAAATTTTAATAAATTCAGATTCTAATATCAAGTATAAAATTCCAGATGATATATACACATCAAAAAATAACTATATTAAAGGTTGGGAAAATGTTTTCATATCTAATTGGATAGTCCATAGTAGCTCCAGAAAGTCTCCTGACGAGGCAAAAAGAGAAATCATAGAAAGTACTAAATTAGTTGGTGCAAATAGCATATTAAATTTAGAATATTATAAAACTACTGGTTCTGAGCCGGGTACTGGATATGGTACATATTACTTTACAATACATAATTTTAAAGGACAACTTGCGAATATAGGTAAAAAAAGTTTAAATGGTGAATACTCAAAAGAGGATTTATCTAAAATTGATACATATGCAAAAGAATTAAAAGAAAAATTAAAAGAAAAAACAGAAGAAGCAAGAGTAAAAAGGATATATTTTTGGATATTTATAATATGTTCAATAGCTGTTTCTTGGATTGTAACAAATAATATTTTAGCAAGTATCATATCTTTAGTTTTGTTAATGTTAGGTTATATTCTAAGCCATGCAACTGATTATGACTCTTGGCTAGAAGAGATTAAATAAATATATAAAATTATATTCCTTGTGCCAAAATTGTATTTTGGCACACATACACACTCCTAAATACTACTCACAAATATAAACAAACCCTCTATCGTGCCCAGCTAAATCTTTATAAAACTCTAACTTACCACTTAAGCTAATCTCATTGGCAAAATTAGTTAATGGCTCTTTTTGGTCGTAGCCCATTTCGCATATGGCGTATTTAATGTTTTTACTTTTTATCTCTTCTAGTATTTTAAAGAGTAGCTCTAAACCTTTATTGGGAGCAAAAAGTGCGGTGTGGGGTTCGAAGTCTGCTACATTTTTTTCTAATTCGAAGTCTGGGTCTATGTAGGGTGGGTTACTGATTAATAGGTCAAAATCTGAGAAGCAATCGAACATATTGCACTCTTGTAGTTTTATTCTATCGGCTAAATTAAAATTCTCTATATTCTTTTGAGCTATTTTTAGAGCATCTTTACTTATATCGCTAGCTTCTATACTTACATCGCTATGTCTTGCAATAGCAATAGATAGGGCTCCGCTTCCTATGCCTATTTCGGCTACTTTTTTTATATTATAACGCTTAATTAACTCTAACGCTTTATCTACTAATATTTCGCTCTCTGGGCGGGGGATTAGGGCTCCTTGGGCAATGTATAGCTCGAAGTCATAGAAGCTTACTTTGTTTGTTATGTACTCTATTGGTTCTTGGTTTTTTCGGCGTTCTATTAGGGGTTTTAGAGCTTCGAAGTTTATATCTTCTATCTCTTTTAGTATTAACTCTTCGCGTCTGCAATTTAGTAGATGGGCTAGAAGGATGTCGGCTTCTAATCTTGGGCGTTCTACATAGCCTTTAAGCTCTTTTTGAGCCCAGAGGTGGGCTTTTTTAAGCATCATTTAGGAAGCCTAGTAGTACGCTGTCGTCTCTTTTTTCCTCTGTGTAGCCTAACTCTTTAAGGCGTTCTACTACTGGTGGGTGGGTGTAGTAAAAGAATATATAAATTGGGTGCGATAGTGGGAACGATTTGTTTTCGTTTACTAACTTTAGCAAGGCTCTTACTAAGTTGCTTTTGCCACCTATTTTTGCACCAAATCTGTCGGCTTCGTACTCGTTGTGGCGACTTACTAAGCCCATAATTGGCATATAGATAAAGCTAAATATTGGTAGTAGCATTGTAATTAGTGCTATCTTTGCACCTGCATTTGCTACAACTCCCATCTCTAAAAATATACTATCTGGTATGTGCCCAACTATAAAGAATACTACAAACAAAAATGCACCCATAAGGGCTATGTTTTTAAATACATCTTTATGGCTGTAGTGCCCTAATTCGTGCCCTAGTACTGCTAGTATTTCATCTTTGTTTAGCTTCTCTAGCAGGGTATCGAAAAGTACTACTCTTTTTGCTTTGCCAAAGCCTCCGAAGTATGCGTTTAATCTTGCATCTCTCTTGCTGGCATCTATTGTAAAAATTCCGTCGCTGTTTAAGCCTACCTCTTTTAAGATACGCTCTATATCGGCTTTTAACTCTTCGTCTTCTAGTGGTTTAAATTTATTGAAAATTGGGGCAATCAGTGTTGGGTATAGCATATTTACAAGCACTATAAATGCGAATACTACTACAAATGACCATAGCCACCAATTTGTAAAGTTTTCTATAATATAGCTTAGTGCAAAGAAGATTGCCCCACCAACTATTAAAAATATTAGTGCCGATTTTAACTGGTCTATAATGTATAGTTTTGGTGTTGTTTTTGTAAAATGAAATGCTTTATCTAAGCCAAAAACTCTGTAAATATCTAGTGGCAGAGTTAAAATATAATTGATTGCAAAGTAGCCAAACAAGAACTCTACACTAGATATTATACCATTGTCTATGCCAACCACTTGTTGCAAGTACTTAAAGCCACCATATACCCAGAATAGGAACACTACATAGTCTATAAATGTCTCTAGCATCGATAGACGCTCTTTTTTTATTGCATAATTTCCGGCAATTACATATTTTGTTTCACTTAAAAGTACTGGCTCTAGCCTTTTGGCATCTGTAACAAAGCCAATTTGCATTACGCTTATGTATATTTTTATTAGTGTATATAGAGTAAAGACTCCAATTAGAACTTCTAACATTGTTTCTCCGTTTTTTGGCTAAATATACTTTAGCATTACTTAAGTTTAGGTAAAATGTTGTCTGAATTTACTTAAAGGTAGAGATGTGGCATATATTGATATGTATGATATTAAGAAAAAGTATGATGTTAAGCAAATATTTGATGGGTTAGATTTTCATATAGAACAGGGTGAGA
>Ga0256829_1001609_pt1 | contig 18149 bp, 11 predicted proteins | sample 131447metaG_FD_185979 | JGI IMG/M metagenome (GOLD analysis project Ga0256829, IMG submission 185979) | Hydrothermal vent microbial communities from Lau Basin, Pacific Ocean - 131-447 | ecosystem: Environmental > Aquatic > Marine > Hydrothermal vents | place: Pacific Ocean: Lau Basin | collected...
ATATTCCATGTGTATTATATTCCATCTATGGAATGTTATGTAGAATTTACAGATGAGTTTGAGGTATGGTGGAATACTCTGAATGAGAAGGAACAGGAGGACATTGATGCATCAGTAAGGTTGCTTGAGCAGTATGGTCCAACATTGCCATTCCCCTACAGTTCAGGGATTAGCAACTCTAAGTTTAATCATATGAGGGAATTAAGAGTCCAACATAAAGGTCATCCATATCGCATATTATATGCTTTCGACCCACGACAGGCAGCTATATTGTTGCTTGGAGGCGACAAAACAGGGAATGATGACTGGTACAACCAATTTATCCCTATTGCAGATAAGCTATATTCTGCTCATTTACTTGAAATTGGCAGAACATCGAAATGAGAGACAGAGAGGTATCAAATCATGGCACGCAACTTTAACGAATTACGAAATAAAATGCCCCCTGATGCTCAAAACAGAGCTAAAGAAAAATCATTAAAGATGATTGGATCAATGCCTCTGTATGAGTTACGAAGGGCGCGAGAGATTTCTCAAGCAGAACTTGGTCAAAGGCTGGATGTAAAGCAAGCAAGCGTATCAAAACTGGAACGGCGCACTGATATGTATATCAGTTCATTACGACGCACGATTGCCGCTATGGGAGGGCAGCTTGAAATTGTTGCATGTTTCCCTGATGGAAAAGTTAAAATCAATCAATTCGAGGATATTGAGGGATCTACTGCGGAAGCGTGAACAGGTATTAGCAGTGTATATGGAAGTATGATTGATGATGCACAATTAAATCAACTGCATTTCAGAACTTCACCGCATCCGGTTGGTTCCAATACTCCCATTGTGCGCTTTTTGCCTGTTGTGGATTACGGCGTTCTTACCTTTTGCATATTGGTATCGACCGAAATGCTCACAGGCGTACGAAATAAGGTAGGGCAACCAATACTGCACTGGCAGCGGCAAGCAGATATCCGTTCGAGATAAAATAGGGCAAGATCATCAGCGTGATGCCGACAATGAGTGGAACAATTGCCTTTTGTTTTTTTCCATAGATAAAAAAGCCGAGGCCGATTGACCCCAGGACCACGCCCCATAGCAGTTGTGCTGTAGATTCCATTCAGGTGTGCCTCCCCGTCATTGATAAGCGCCGTAGATCAACAATATCTTGGGCAGGATCACATACCATGCCTGTTGCCTGCACAGGGCGATGTATTGTTCATCCGAGGCATCGTTGCGGTAGCGGCGCACAATCGCCTGAACCTTGACCGCTTTGATGCCCCAGCCCTGTTTCGTTTTTTGCTGCAATTGTTGCAGAGCATTGCGACTGAGTCTGCCAACCACCTGCTGCTGCCAGTGCAATGTGCCATTGGCTTCGTTTAAATCCAGCTTGTCATTGTCATGCAGGGCGCTGGTGTCGATCGCCTGGGCCAGTCGCCCGGCGAAATCGATATCCACATCTTTCATGCCGCAGTAGAACACATCGCTGGATTGCCCTGACTCTCTTGCTTCCAGCGGCAGGGATTCAGCTTCAATACCGAGCCGGGTGAACCAGTTTCCGGTATCCTGCATCAGCATCAGATTGCGTTCTGCGCGGGTCATGGCGACATAGCGCAGACGCAGTTCTTCGCAGAAATCTGCCTGATGGCTGGGTTTTCCGGCAAAGACGATGACGCTGTCAAATTCCAGACCCTTGACGCTGTGCATGGTGCCCAGCCAGATACCGTGGCCGGTTTTGGCTCCCTCGGTTTTGGATAATTCCCATATTTCGCTGCGCCACTCCTGCGCTGGGCGTACGATGCGTTCTGATGTGTGCGCCGCCAGCCAGTTCCATAACGGCGTTACGGAGGCGTGCAGGTGAATCGATTCCGGCAGTGCCAGCCACGCCGCCCGGATCTCGCCTGCGCTGAGCATGCCATGCCCCTCACATATTCGCGTCATGGCATGCACTTCGCGCAGGCGATCCCAGCGGTAGGGTGTGTCGTTGCGGTTGATCTGGATGGGTAGTTTGGCCGAGCGCAATAATCTTGCGATGGGTTCGTAATCCTGATGCTGGCGACACAGGATGGCGATGCGCTCTGGCGGGATTTGCAGCACCATCAAATCAATACAGCAGGCCAGCGCTTTTTGGTGTAGCGCGGTCAGTGTGCCCTGATATAAACGGACGCTGCCGGGCAGATCGGCATGGGCGGCGGTAATAGGATAGGCGGTTTTCAGACGATCCGGGTGTTGTTCGATGAAATGGTTGGCAGCCTCGATAATCGCCGGGCATGAACGGTAATTTTCGGTCATATAGGCAGTAGTGGCGCTGTAATCGTGCTCGAACTGGTGGATATACCGATTTTCGGCACCGTTCCAGGCATAAATATTCTGGTCGTCATCGCCGACGGCAAAGATGCTTAATTGTTCGGCCTCGTTCTCCAGCGTGCGTCCGGCCAGTGCCGACAGGAAACGATATTGAGCCTCGTTAATATCCTGATATTCGTCCACCAGAATGAAACGGAAACCGGCAATTAAACGCTGCCTCAGATCGTCGCCAGTTTCTTGATTATCCTCTTCCCCATCCCCTTCCCCATCCTCACCAGTATCCGCATCGCTGCATGCCAGCAATGCCGCTGCCCTGTCCATCAGTTTATCCGACCAGTGTTGAAAATCATCGTGATCTTCGGGCGGCAGTTCGCCCAGCAGGCGCATGGCCAGACTGTGATAGGTGTGAATTTGCAAGCGCCATGCCTGTTTCCCCAGCATATCATCGTGGCCAAGGCGCGTACGCAATTCGCTGACCGTGGCGCGATTGAATGCCAGCACCAGAATGCTCTCCGGGGCTTGTCGCCGAATGCATGAGAGCCACGCTACCCGGTGCACAATCAAACACGTTTTGCCAGCACCGGGGCCGGCCAGCACCAACATATTCTGCTGGCTGGATTGGGTGACAATATCACGCTGGGTGGCAGATAATGCCTTGTCGCCAACAATATCGTTGACGCGTTTCCTGCTGGCCGGAATCTCCAGACTCTGTTTGCTGCGGCGGGCAAAATAGCGTTGCAGCAGATTCTTTTCAGTCAGATCGAAATAATCATCGAGCAAAGCCTTTGCCGATGCTTGCTTGCCATCGGCCATGCGCAAGGCCCATTCGCGAATCACATGAATCTGTCTGATCTGCGCCTTGTAATGCTCCTCGAGCGGCTGAAAGGCGCGCTTGCCCGGTCGCTTCGCACCTTTGGGAATATGCAGGGTCATGGCCGTATGGAAAATCGCTGCACCGCTCTCCAGCCCGATCAGGTGATGCTGTTGCAGCGCCAACAGCGCCTGTTCGGAACGCTCATCGAGCTCGCTCAGATGGCGGGTGGTTAAATTGTTTTCCAATGCATCTTGTAACGCTCCGAGTTTAAAAGGGACGCGCAGATGGCCTTTCTCGCCGTCGGGAATCTGGGCATAGAGATGATCGATGCTGACATCCGAACAGTGCTGCCGCTGTTTGATCTGCTCCGCCGCCTGCTCGAAATCCCGTTTCCATGTCAAGCGGTGCATATCCCGCCCGATTGGCGTGCTGCGCACCAGTTTATCCAGCCGTGTCCACAGCGATAACAGTTGCAAGACCAGCGGCGGCGAAATATCGGCCTGACCGCTCGCCTCGCGCAGCAGGTGGCAGGCCTGAACGATATTCAGTTGAAAGGGACTCTCATAATCACCCTGCATTGCATCCCGAATCAAATCGAACAGGGTGGATTCCAGCGCCGCGTATTGCGCCAGCATCATACGACTGTCGCCGGCCACATGCGCCTTGAGCCATGCCACCAGCGACATATCGTGATCCATCACGCCGGCATGCTGTAATCCCGTAATGGCACGAAACACAGATTTCGGATCAAGGCCGGTCTGTTCGGCCAGTTGATCGGCGTTAATGGTATCGCTCTGTTCATGCTGCATGATGGCGTGAGCCACCCGCAACCATCGTTCGGTATCGGAGGCACTGATCTGTTGCTTGTTCAACTGGCTGCGAATCAGATCCATGGCGGTGAGCTTGAATGTGCCTTCAATCACGCCGGTGCGATTTTCATGCCGTTCAAGCAAGCCCGCATCTTCCAGCCAGGCGATGGCGGTGCGCACTTTGGTATCATATTGCCAGTCTTCCGCGCCGAATCCGGGCGCATCGGCCTGATGATCAGAACTATGCGCGATGCGCAGGATATCGCCGCTACTGGCCTGAATGGTGTTTTCACTTATTCCTGCACTGTTTTTGCCGCGTTTTCTGCGCTGTTGAAATGCCCGGCACTGCTTGCGAATCGCTTCAAACAGGGCGATGAAATCACGCATTTCAATCTGCTGGCTACGCCGCATCTCAAACTGTTTATCCACATCGCTTTCATCGAACAGCAGGATGCAGCGTGCCGGCTCCCCATCGCGGCCACCACGCCCGGCTTCCTGTAGATAATTTTCCAGCGAATCGGGAATCTGGGCGTGAATCACCAGTCGCACATCGGCTTTATCCACCCCCATGCCGAAAGCGTTGGTGGCGGCCATCACGGCGATGTCGCCATGCATAAATGCCTGCTGCACCGCCCGTTTACTGTGCGGATCGCGTCCGGCATGGAAGAAATCACTTTTGATTCCGTTATTGCTCAGGAATTCAGCCATTTCTTCGCTATATTTTCTGCGGTTACAAAAAATAATGACAGTACCATCGCCGATGTATTCCCGGTATTTTTGCAGCAGACTTAATACCTGTTCGCGCTTCTGCTGCGCCGGGCAGTGCAATACCTGATAGTCGAGATTGCTGCGTTGGTGGCCGCCGCTGAGCAGCGATAAACGCAGGCCGAGCGATTGCTCCAGATGATCGAGAATTTCTTGTATCACATCGAGCCGGGCGGTGGCGGTAAAGGCGTGGACGGGTGGTATGCGCTGCTGTTGGCGTTTTGAAAAGGCAGCGACGAATTTGCCGATATAGAGGTAATCCGGCCTGAAATCGTGTCCCCATTTCGATAAACAATGCGCTTCATCAATAATCCACTGACCGATTTCCCGGCTTTCAATGGCACTGATAAAAGAACGGTTTCGTAATTGTTCCGGGGCGATGTAGAGCAGGTGGATATCACCCATGCGGATGCCTTCGAGCACGCGGTGCCGCTCCGGCATGGTTAAACTGCTGTTCAGCGCTGCCGCATATTGATAACCGCGTTGCTGCAATTGTGTCACCTGATCATTCATCAACGATTGCAGCGGTGAAATAATAATGCTCAACAGGCCGCGATTGCGCGCCATCATCATGGCCGGCAGTTGATAACAGAGTGATTTGCCGCCGCCGGTGGGCAATATGGCCAGCGTCGGAGTGGCACTGGCAACTGCGGCGACAATGCGCCGTTGCAGCGGCTCGCGTTTGTCGTCGTGTTCGTTGTCGCCCTCATCTTGCTGGCTGGCAAAATGGCGAAACCGATCATAACCGAAGAACTGCGTCAGGCTGGCTTCCAGATTGTGGTGCGCATTGCAATAATGGCAATCGGATTCGCCGCATGCCTGATTTCGCAAACGATCCAGTATGTTGGGAAGTTCGGGGTGCTGATGGCGCACCCAGGCAGGCAACACCGAATTCGCGCCTGCCGCATTCAGCCATGCCAGAGCATAAGCCATAGCGCGATGGCGTGTGGCATCATTGCTGCGAATTTCGCGGCTGACGAGACCTCTGGCCTGTCGGCAAACAGCATCTTGAGCTAGACAAGCGTCGATGTATTGTTTGACCGCTTTTCCGGAGGCCGGTTCGCCCAGTAAATGAGTGAACAAATGATGATAAGAAGCACTGCTTTTCAGCAGTAGCAACGAGAAAATGGCTGATAATTCCGGTTTGCTGGCGAAGGTAGCGCACTGATCGGCAAACAGGATGGCGGTCTGCTTGCAATCCTCGACCGGATCATTGATCGATTCGCGTTGCAGCTTGTAATCCTTGACCAGCCGGTGGTAAGGATTGGCTGGAAAAGCCAGCGGATTGAGAATCAGCGTATCAATCAGGCAAGGGGAAAACTGCGCAAAGCCGGTATCTTTTTCGCATAAATATGGCCAGTCATGCTGCTCAATATTGTGGCCGATAATAAAGCGTGGCTTGCCGATAAAGTCCAACAGTTCGTGCCATGCTCTGGTTTGATTGATCTTTCCCTGACGCCGAAACGACGCGTCATCATCTGGCCGCCATGCACCTATTTTGAGCAGCTCCTGCGTCTCCGGATGAATCTCCAGATCCACAAAAACTGAATCTTTGAGCACCGCATTCGAAGCCATAGGTATCCGGCTCATGGTATAAGTTTATTCACCCCAGTCTTCAATCAGATAATCGTAACCCTGCTCGGCCAGAAAGCGTTGGCGATTGATGGCGAATTTTAGTTCTTCGCTGTCATCCGATACCAGCGTATAGAAATAAGCCGGGCCGCCTTTGGGTCGTAAAATCCGACCGAGTCGTTGGGCTTCTTCCTGTCGGGAACCGAAAGCGCCGGAAATCTGGATGGCTATGGAGGCATCGGGCAGATCAATGGCGTAATTGGCCACTTTGGAAACGACCAGCAAGCGAATATCTCCGGCTCTAAAAGCGTCGTACAAACGTTCGCGTTCCTTGCTGCTCATTCGTCCGGTGATGACTGGCGCGCCGAGCGTGGCGGCGATGCGTTCGAGTTGTTTGATGTATTGTCCGATGACCAGAATGCCTTCGCCATCGTGTTTTTCGATCAAGGATTGCGCCACCGTATCTTTGACCTTGTTTTCTGCCGCAATGCGGTAGGCTTTGCGTTTGTCATCGGCGATGGCGTGGGCGAAATGATCGTCTTTGGACATCGGTACGCGGATTTCAACACAGTGCGCTTCGGCGATATGGCCGGACTGCTCCAGTTCACGCCAGGGTAAATCGTAGCGTTTGGGGCCGATGAGCGAGAATACATCTTTCTCTAATCCATCCTCGCGAATCAGGGTGGCGGTCAGTCCCAAGCGGCGGCGCGCCTGAATTTCGGATACGGCACGAAATACCGGAGCAGGCAACACATGCACTTCATCAAAAATAATCAGCCCCCAATCGTGTTTGGTGATTAAATCCATATTGGGCATATCGCCATCTTTTCTGGAGCGGTAAGTTAGCATTTGATAGGTGGCGATGGTAACGGGAAGAATCTCTTTGCGACTGCTGGTGAATTCACCGAGGTCGATAGCATCAATATTGGTTTTATCGAGCAGTTCGGCATGCCACTGGTGGGCAGCCGCCGTGTTCGGGGTGATAATCAGTGTGGTCATGCCGATACGCGCCATCGTCGCCATGCCAACGATTGTTTTACCAGCACCACAGGCCAGCACAATCACCCCATGCGAGCCTGAAGCAACAAAAGACTCCACTGCCTTGTGTTGATAATCGCGCAACTTGAGCGGTTGGGCATCGGATGCCGTTTGACTGCGCAGGCTCAGATTAAATTTCCCTGCGTCCCTGAATCCGGCCTGATCATCAACCGGAAAGCCCAGTTTAATCAGTGCATGTTTGAGCACGCCGCGCTGCGCCGGATCAATCAGGAAAGTATCATCGGCAATCTGCTGGCGGATTTTATCGATGAGGCTTTTTTCTTTGGCAACTTGTGCGGCAATAAACGGATCGGAGATGGTTAAACGCAGGGTCTGCTCATCATCTTTGGTGAGGATTAACTGGCCGTAACGGGCAAAGGTATGCCGCATTTCTTCCAGTACATTTTCAGGAATGGCGTATTTGCTGTAATCGTGCAGCGCTGTTTCGGCTTCTTCCAGGCTATGCCCGGCAGCAGCGGCATTCCACAGGCTTAACGGGTTCAGCCGGTAGCTGTGAATATGTTCGGGCGATTTTTCCAGTTCGGCAAAAGGAGAAATGGCATCGCGGGCCGCATTAAATTGCGGATTATGCGTTTCCAGCAGCAGCGAATGATCGCCTTGCACAATGAGAGGACGTTCGGGATGATAAGTCATGATAATTGATCCAAACCTGATGATATGATTTCTGAAGTATTCAGTATTCGTAAGTGGATGATATGTTTTGATTCTAAATATAGAGGATCTTTAAGGGAAGAATAGCCTCGCGCAGTTTTGTTGAAAATTCGAATTTCCAGGCCGGAAAAATTGCTTGAACCACCGGAAAAATTACGTTCTATTCGAGCGGTGACCTGCGTTGCCTGGACATTGCGCTGCTTTTGATAACAGATTTCCAACCATTGCCCGGAACGTTGTACTGGTTCCTTTATCCATTCTAATACGCTTGCAAACCCTTCAACCCAACATTTTGGTGGGCTGCCGATTTCTAATGCAATCCCGGCTTCCTGGCAGGCTAGTATAAAACTATGTGCATCCAGGCCATCCTCCAGCAAAATAATGTCGGGCAAGTCGGGAAAAGGCTGACGCAAAGGAAAACCCAACTGAAATAATGTATCTATGTCAACCGGATCGTGAAGTCTGACGAGCAGGGATGTCGCTTCAATGCGAGCCATAGGACGTTGTTTCATCTGTTTATCAAACAGATAACAGACGGGCTGAGGTAAAGGTGACTGAATCGACTCAAGGATACGCTTGCATGCCATGAGTTGTTTCTTATCAGTTCCCATTTGCATCAGTACTTTGCTATTCAGACGTAATTCGATCATGTGCCCGATCCCGGTCAGTGTGCAGAAATTTATCAGTGTTTTTAGCTTTTTGTGACTGAATTCTGGAGACAACTGGATGCAGCCAGTAGCTGTGATAAACCCTGTTGTGATGGCTGATCCCTCAGTTCCAAGCCAGCCAGGTGATGGAAGCGAGGGGAGTTCATTTCTTATGACTGCGTGGTAGAGAGGTGGCAGGTATATGTAGCGGTCGCTTTTATTTAAGTGGTGCAAATTAACGGCTTGTCGCTGCATGAATAAGCCGTGCCAGGATAGCCCTGCCAAGGTGTGACCGGCTTTGGTTTTGAGCCATGAAACCACCTTGTCTATTTCCAACCACGTGTCTACAGGCAATTCGGATATTAGACGCGTGAGCATCTTTTGTTGACTTGGCTTGTTGTGGTCAGTAGGCATGATCAGTCTTCGTTGTCGTTTGAGCCAGTCTGTCCAATCGATGGATGCCGGTGTTAATGCTGTCGGAGATTCAGTGAGAAATCCGCAATAGACGAGAGCGGATGAATAAATCTCAATGACTTCAGCGGTATCAAATTTCAGAAGGGAGAGAATTTTTTTAACATCCAGTTTGCGTAAATCACCATTGCGTGTTTTACGCAAAGGCATGAAATGCAATGTGATCCACAAACGCCATAGATCGTGATCATGCAGCCAAGGCGATGCCGTCCCAATCTTGCATTTCGAGGCAGCCCATGACTCTTTTTCCATATCTGCAATGTCAGTGCGTACTGTATCCCAATAGGGCAGTAACCGATAACCACCTTCCGCGCTCATGACTATTTTTATGCTTTTGTCGCGACCCTTGCAGTTAAGAAAGCCAATGAAGCCCATGAGGCATAGTTTTTGTAATCGTTCGGGAATGTGTCGTTCCAGTGCTCCTTGCAGTTCTGATGCTGGTTCTGGTTGTCCGGGTATCTTCATAGCATGTTTTGCATCGCCACAAAATGTCGACAGTGTTTTAAATGAATGAATATCGCCATACATATCCAGATGGTGCAGTAATTCCCAGTCTTTATCATCTAGGGTTTTGCGCAAAGGCTCATGCGATTTGAAGCCTTCACAGGCCAGCCATGCGGCCATTGCATTGTGTGAAGGTTCGTCGCTCCTTGCCGTGATGAAATCAATATCATCAGGTATGATTTGTTGCAGCAGCTTTTTCGGAAACTTATGACAGAGAGAAAACCACGTATTTACCTCCCTGAATCTGTTGAGTAGCAGAATGAAGTCAGCGGGTAGGTGATAATGACTATCTTGCTCGAAGATAATGCCCCGTGCTTTTAAAGTTAGTAGCGCGGCATTGAATTCTGTTTTTAAATCCTCAGATGCAATATCGCCATTGTGCTTGGCTAGTTCTTGAACCAGATGCTCACCAGTTGTCGGAATCACACTGGTATCATGTTGCTTGCTAAACTGAATGGCTTTCAGCAATGTATTCTTACTTAAAAGTGCGCAGTGGTAACTGCTGTTGTAGCATGTCTTCAGTATCTGTTGTCTGATTGTATCATCGAACACGGGAGCCAGTGCTGTTTCAAAACCCTGCAATTGTTGCGCAGTACATTGAATGCGCCAGTTATATAGTCGTTTCAGTGCCATCAGTATATTTTCCGAGATATAAGAATGTACGCCATAGCATGTTTCACAGTAATTTATTCAACCCCAACTCTTCTACTTCGGTACTATCAAGTTCGCGCAGATGCAATACCTGCTTGGGCTCCAGCCTTATGGTGCCTTTCAGCAGGGTGAGTCCCTGCCTGGTTTTGCGCGTACCCTGAATAAAAATGACTCCATGACGTTTATTTTCAATACGGGCGAAGCTCTGCACAGGTTTGCCGTTGATTTTCAGGTAGCTGATTTCCAGCCATTGACCTTTTTTGTCTATATTGCTGCCCATCCATGCTTGGATGAAGTCGGTGTCAGAAATCCATTTGACAGGCTTGACCAGGGTATCCAGTACGATGCCATTTTCACTGCATTTGGTGAGAAATGTACGGGCATCGGCGGTGGGGTCGAGCAGGATAATATCCGGTTTGTCTTTGAACGGTTGCGAAAACTCGAAACCAACTTTGCGCAGCTTCTCAATGGCAGATGCATCGTGGAGTGCAATCACCAAGCTGGCTGCTGCAACAGCCGCGATGGATTTCTTCTCTTGCTGTTTATCAAATAGATAGGTGATTGCCTGGGGTAAGGGTGATTGTATGGATTCCAGTAAGGATCTGGTTTTTTTCAATGCGGTTTTGTCTGTTCCTATGCGCTGTAATGCCTTCTGATCCAATTGCAGAGTGATCATCTGCTCCACTGCGGTGATGATGCAAAATGTGGACAGCTTGTTCAGTACGCTATGATTGCAATCTGGCGGCAGTTGGATCTCTCCGGTCGCTGAAATAAAACCGTGCGTTTTGGCCTTTTTGTCAGCACCGCGCCAGCCGGGGGAGGGAAAGCAGACCGGCTTATTGTTCATGACGCTGTCAAATTGTGGCAATAAATAAATGCTGTTCTGACTACGATTATAATGATGCAGAGCGCATTGCTGAGGCTTAATGAATGGGGAAGACCAGTCAGCCAAGGTCAATTCACCTTCAGCTTTCATTTGGAGCCAGGTGACAACATCATCCAGCTTCAGCCAACATTCAACTGGCAATTGACCGAGTAGCGCATAGATTTCTTTTTGCTGTTGCGTGCCCCATCTGTGGCCGAAGTTTAAAATTTTGAAGATGGAAGTTTGCAGTTTGGTTGCCCAATATGTCCAGTTGATCGTAACAGGGCTAATCGTGCGTCCTTGCTGCCTTAGTAACGCAGTTTCAAGCATCATAAAGATCAGCGACTCAAGCAGCGCACTATCCTTGATAGAAGTCAGGTAGCTGATTTTCTTGATGTCATTTTTACGCAGTTGTTGTTGCAACGTAAACCCTAATGGCACAAAGTGAGCAACCACCCATACCTGCCACATCTGGTGATCCATGCGCCAGAGCGAGGATGATTCGGCTTCGCATGCTTCGGCCAGCCAGTGATCCGGGATGGATGCAATAATGCCTTTACGCTGTTGCTTGAAATGTGCTTTTAATTGTTCTCTTGCTTCATCGCACAAGATAATCGAAGCATGGCAGTCATTACCAGGAAACGTTTGTATGCCGAGAAGACCGAGTCGGCAGAGTTTAAGCAAACGAGCTGGCATCTGTTTTTCCAGTGATTGGCGCAGACTGATCTTGTTTGATTCTTTAAAGTAATAACTGGGGTTAAGATAAACAGCGTTGAGTTCAGAAAAAAACCGACGTAGGTCTTTATATGTATCAATCTTATTACGTTCAGCGACAATTAGGATGCGCCAGTCGTCATGATCCAGTAATTTGTTCACGTCAGATTGCAGAGATCGTTGTCCCGCAAGCAAAAGCCATGAAGCCAACTGCCTGCGAAGGGGTTTAGGCTGAAGCATGGTGGCTTGCACATGTTCTGGAACCAGTTGATTTAGCAAATCCTGCGGCGTGTTGGCAACCAGCGAAATCCAGCTATGTAACTGTGTTTGGCCACGCAAATAAAGCAGCAGTTCGCTCGGCAAACAGTAGTGTTGTTTATATTCAAACAATATACCGCGTTGCAACAGTATTTGAATCGACCTGGCATACTTAGCTTCAGTCTTTGACATGGACATGAAACCATTCTCTTCAGCTAACAGGTAACAGAATTCTCGCCCGGCATCCGAGCCTTTTTCAGATCGGCCCATATAACTCTTGCGAATATATTCGCCTGTATTGATGGCATCAGAAATCACATGGGTGTTCATCAGTGCCTTATGATAACTATCACCATATCGGGTAATCAGTGCTTTCGGAGTAATGGCACGTTTGCATGGTTCGGCCAGATATTGTTCAAATCCAGCCAGTTCTTCCGCACTGCATTGGGTGCGCCATTCATTCAGATTTTGTAACATTAGACGTAACGCCTTATGTTATTCCCGAATTTATTTGATAAAGCAGCCAATTGCGATTGAAGGAAAAGCCGGTAGTGCATGCGCACAATCAACGGGCACTCGGGGTGACAGGTCATGATAATTGATCCAGACCCAATTCACTCACTTCGTCATCACCCAATTCTCTTAAATGCAATATATGCTTGGGTTCCAGCCGCACCTTGCTTTTCAGCAAGGTGAATCCCTGTTTGGTTTTTCGCGTACCCTGAATATAGATGGCTTCATACCAATCATCAGCAATACAGGCGAAGATTTGTCTGGGTTTGCTGCTACGTGTTTTTTGGTAGGCGATTTCCAGCCATTGACCTTCCCTGTCCAGTTCAATTTGCATCCACGCATTGATGGATGCCGTGCCGCTAATCCATTCGACAGGTTTAATCAGCGTATGAAGTATGATGCCATGATCCGTACATGTTTTTAGTAGCGCACAAGCATCTGCCGATGCATCGAGCAACACAATTTCCGGTTTATCCTTGAAGGGTTGAGAAAACTCAAAACCGGTTTTACGCAGCTTATCAATAGCGGATGCATCATTGATCACGAAAACCATGCTGGCAGCCGCAACTTCGGCAACGGGTTTCTGCGACTGTTGTTTATCAAATAAATAGATCACGGCTTGGGGCAGGGGTGATTGAATGGATTCCAGCACCGCTCTGGTTTTTTTAAGAAGCGCTTTGTTTGCACCCATGCGCTGCAAAGCTTTCTGATCCAGTTGCAGGGTAATCATCTGTTCCACAGCAGAGATTGAACAGAATGCAGAGAGCTTGTCCAAGATGCGGTGATTACAGTCTGGTGGTAGCTGAATCTCGCCAGTTGCCGAAATAAAGCCGTGAACGTTGGCTTTTTTATCGGCACCGTGCCAACCGGGTGCGGCAAAGGTGATGGGCTGTTGTTTCAACAATGTTTGAAACTCAGGCAACAGATAGATGCAGCGATGACGCACATTCAGGTGATGCAGGAGAATGCTCTGATCGCTGCAAAACAGACGGTTCCAATCGGCCGTGATGACTTCTCCACTGGATTGCGCCCGTAACCATTCTATGACTTCATCCAGTTTCAACCAGCACGCCACGGGTAACTTTGATAATAGCTTTAGCGCCTGTTTTTCATCCTGATTGTTCCAGCTTTCCCAGTGGCGAGCAATTTCGATGATGTTGGCAAGGGTTGTCTTGCGCCATCTTGACCAGTTAATCGGCAGTGGCAAAATCTTGTTGTCATCCTGCTGAAGTAACTCACCTTTTAACATGCAGGCAACCAGTAATTCAATGCGTTCAATCTGATTTTCTTTCAATGACTGATCTTCTTTCAATACAGCTACAATTTTTTTCAGATCATTTTTGCGCATCTTCCCCTGTTGCGTGACCCCCAGTGGCAGAAAATGCAATGCTATCCATAAACGCCAGATACGCTGATCCTTCGACCATGCAGCAGGATATTCAGCCTCGCATGGCTTCGCCTGCCAATGCGTTTCCAATTGTGCTGCAATGCGTTTTGTAATGATTTTCCACTGCGGTTTCAATACTTTTTTTGCTTCTTCGCACAAGGTAAGGGTTGCCGAAAGGCTATCTCCGTTGTTGGTGATGATGCCAATCAGTCCGAGGCGACAGAGTTTACACAACTGTTCCGGCATATGCTGTTCCAATGCTTGGCGCAGGCTGAACTCTGATTGATGATTGTAATAATAGTGCTCATGCGTGAGCCGAACAGCCGGCAAATCAGGATACAGTGGTTGCAAGGTTTCAAAACGATCCACATCGCCCCGTTGTAGCAATAACAATAGCGCCCAGTCCGATTCGTCGAGTTGATCGACCGACACTGCTGTCTGAGCCTGTTGACCATGCATCAGCAGCCATGTGGCCAATTCAAGACGAAGCGGTTTGGGTTTGAGCATAGTTTCCTGGTCGGCTTGCGGTACCAGTTGATTGAGCATGGGTAACGGTGTTTTGGCTGCCAGCGTAATCCAGTAATTGTCACTGCCTTTGCTGCGGAATTCAGCGACCAGTTCGGCTGGCAGGTAATAATTTCCATGACGTTCAAAAACAACACCACGCTCCAACAGGCGAGGAATAGCTTTGGAAAATTTAGGTTCTGCCTTATTTACTGGCATGCAGCCGTCCCAATCAGCCAGTTTAGAACAGAATTTTTGGCCTGCATCAACATCGCCGCCCCAGCGCGAATGATCCCGGATATAATCCCGTGTTTCAATCGTGTGATGCAACAGCTTGCTGTTGATCAGGGCGCGATGATAGCTACCGTTGTAGCGTTTGTTCAGGTGGCTTTGGCTAATCACATGTTTGTCGCAATTTGCTTGAATGTTGTGATCAAATGAAGCCAGCTGATCCTCACTGCATTGAGCTCGCCAGTCATTCAGGTTTTGTAACATCAGTCTATATTTCCTTGTTTGCTCTTATTTACATTCAATAGATGCATCCGATCCAGACCATGCTGTTCAAATTCTTTCTCATAACTGAATGCCATTTGTTCCAATTTTATACCCCGTTCCAGTTCGTCCATGCTGTCAAAGGCATCTTCACCGACCTGTTCGATTAAATCACGCACGGCTAACCTGTCAGGTACTTCCTCCATAATTTGTTTTGTATCGTGCTCTTGAAGATAGACCAGGTAATCATTCTCAAATGCCCCGGTTTCAAAATATTCACCCAATGATGGCTCGAAGCAGACGATGTCATGCATGTCCGATTTGTACGCAGCAGTAAATAATTTCTGTAACACTCTTCTATGCGCCACGGCTTCAGGATCGGAATTCAGATCATCCAGGTCGGCAAACATCACCCAATTCCCGATATTGACCATGCGCAACAGCATCACCATTTCTTCTTTCGTCAGACTGATATTCATAGTTCTTCCCCATCATGATCATTCATTGCCATGAGCTGCCTCATTTCGTTCTGATGCAACCATATAGGATCAGCATTGCATCGAATAAATTCATCCATATCCATTTCCTCAATTGTTGGCGGCCTTTTGATCCTGACCTGCTTTCCATTCATGAAAACCCACATATACTTTTTTTGTCTTTCTTCTCTGGCCTTTTTCCTGGCTCGTTTTTGGGCAGCGGTGAGTTTCTTTCCTGTTTTTGCCATGGCGTATTAATCTCCAGACTTTTGACAGATCATGCGCTCAGCTACCATTTACCCTTCCTCCATCGCTTGGCCGTGAGTTTCTTCAGGCGTTGGTCGTAGTGCTGCCGGTTCCATTTCTTTGTAGTGCCGTTCATCATTTCATATATATCTCCGGAAAGCACTGCACCAACGGCATGCACTGCGTCATGTCGCGTCAAACCTTGCCTGACTAATCTTGTCACTGTTTCCGGAGCGGGCTCTATTGCCATTGCCAACTGATTTTCTACTGCTGCGTGAATAGCCGCATGTAATCTTTTAGCTTCTTCCGGAACATCTGTCTCGTTCATTTCGATGAAACTCTGAATCAGATCAATTCGCTCAAATTCATCCAGTTCCAACCATGCCTCCGGGTCTGGGGCCTTTTCCGGGTTATACTTGTCTTGTTCCATGTCAGCCTCCTTTTGTACGATCAATCAACCACCTCTCGTCCATTCGACAAAAGCTTCGGCAATACCATCGGCAAGTGCATCGCCGTAGTTATCATTGCGAATATCTTGAACCATATCAGGCTGTCGATGCTGGCATTCATCCCCAGTTAAACCGGCCAAAACCATACTTCAGGTGAAAAATATAGGAAACATCTATCTGGCTATATGGAATTTGATCCGCGCGCAGTCAAATAGGCTTGAAATAACCATGGGCTGCTTGCTTTCAGTGCGCTGCGCCGTGTGATATCCGTTTCGCCATGTTGCTCACTGGCCAGCAAGTCGGTGATTTGCTGGTAATATTGCCAGCCATTGGTGTGACGGGCCTGTTCAAATATCGGGGTTTGATCATTATTATTTAACCGGTGCTTTAGCGCAATCAGAGCGGGAAAATATTCAATGCTCTGTTCGGTTTCCAACTGTGAGAAATGCTGCCATGAGGTATGCAATCCGCAGGCATGCAGGTTTGCTTTGTCTAGTGCGGTAATGACGGCATCGGGACAACACCAGCAGTACAACATCCATGCTGCTCTTTCCGCTTTATGCTCGTGCATGGCCGAGAGCGCTGCAATGCGCCGATCATGCAGGCTTGGATGCTCGAACCAGCCAGCAATATGTTCAACTGATTTCAAGCATTGTTCCCATGCATGCGCCAGCAGAAATGCCTGGCTGGCATGGTTATTCGGATGATCAGGTTCGAAGGGGATATGCGCCATGGCATCGGCTGCATCGCGCCACAGCGGGGCCATGATATCCAAGCTGTGCTGCGAAAACTCATCACGGGCGGCAGGCGCAATCACATCATTCAAATAAGCGAACCACGCAACAGGGTTTTCAATGGATGGCGAGGTCATTGCCGCTCGAATGGCATCGAGCCGGGCAAGCCCCGGTTCATTGGCAATGTCATCCAGGGCGCGATCAAACAGCGCATCGCATTCCGGGCTACGATTCAATAATGCCTGACGCAAACGGTTCAGCAAAATAATATGTGGCGCATCCATAAACAGATCCAGCTGCGGCCTGTCCGATTTGGGCGACAAGCGCACCAAAAAGCTGCCATTCAGATCATCGTCATGAAACAGGCGCAGGGTTTGGCCGGGTTGTTTTCCCCAGCCGTTCCATGATGCCGGAGCACTGATTAGCCCCATGGATTCTGCATGCAGCAAGGCCGCCTCCAGCATCTCTACGATACGCTGCATATTGCCGGTAATCGTATCTTCCAGATATGCCACGTCACCCATGCGCCACGCTTCATACCCCGTCTGGCGCAGGCGATGGCTAATCAACAAAAAAGAAACGGCATCCCATGCCCCATAATTGGCCAGCGTCTCTTCCACCAGCGCCGGTGTATTGCGTTTGATGCGTTCGTTCATTTGCTAGCTCGCCGCTTCTCTTGTTCCTGCATGCGTTCCCATTGATCTTCTTTATACCAGCAAAAAGCATGGTGGATTTTACATGACTTCAGCTCATCATTCATTGTTGGTAAAAGACTCCTGTTTTTTGTGCAACGAATAAGGTTAGATTGTGTGAGCGGAGCGAACCACGATCTGAGCCGTTTATTGGACAAGCCAGGTTAGATAACTGACAGAGCCCCTGAAAATATCTTTTTTGGTTCATTGGGTTTGATTTTATTTGCGTGTATTCGCGTCCATTCGCGGTTTTCTTGAAGGTTGGGATTGTATGAGGAAAAACAGAGCAAGGTCAAGGGCGAACCGCGAATGAACGCAAATGAACGCGAATACAGGCAAGAGCTTACACTTCTTCTATACATACAACATGATTCAGAAAAAGCGTGTCGTTCTCCGCGATAGCTGCTTCGTCCAATAAGAAGGAATGAACCCCACCATCATGCAAAAACAGACCTCACTACTCCTCCAGCGGAGCGAATAGCGATTCCAGTTCTGCATCACTCCAGACCGGTGAACCCTGTCTGGAGCCTTTATAGAGCGCATCGGCCAGTTTTTTCTTGCGCATCTGCATGTCCAGA
>Ga0256829_1001610_pt1 | contig 18145 bp, 18 predicted proteins | sample 131447metaG_FD_185979 | JGI IMG/M metagenome (GOLD analysis project Ga0256829, IMG submission 185979) | Hydrothermal vent microbial communities from Lau Basin, Pacific Ocean - 131-447 | ecosystem: Environmental > Aquatic > Marine > Hydrothermal vents | place: Pacific Ocean: Lau Basin | collected...
AGTTAAAGGGCTGCAGCCCGGGGCATGGCGTCTGGAGATGTTGATGTTACATAGTGGTCGTGCGCGTTTGGTGACGGCAACCTTGTCAGGAAATGTTGAGGCCAGCGGGGATTCTGCAGACAGGCTTGCCAGTGATATTGAAACGATCCCTGCGGAAATTGATTTTGGCGCGATGGCGAATAGTCAGACTTTGGTCGAATCTGTGATCTTGCGTAATATCACATCCAATCCGATTACAGTAAAAGATGTTTTTATTAACGCAGCAGAGAGCGCAGGGTATCGCGTTGATGCGGAATGTGGAATTCTGAACGCAGGTCAGGCGTGTGTTGCTGCTGTGACGTGGGCGCCGAAACAAAAGGGGATAGCCGCCGGGATTTTGGTTGTTAAACATGATGGTCCGACGGCTGTGTCCAGTGTGTCTTTAACGGGTGATTATAATCCTGATGAAATTGAAGAGGCGGAGATTTTCCCCGAAGCTGTTCCGGGACGCGGTCTTTTGGTGTCGTCACAAAAAGAAATGGATTTTGGCGATACGGTCACGGCTGCGTCTACGATTACTGTGTCTTTGGTGAATACGGGTGATTCTGCATTAACGTTGAAGCGTATAAAAGTTTCGGGTTCTGATAATGGTTTAAGCGTGGCGGATAGCGGATGTTCTGATGGAATGGTGTTGCAACCGATTGAGGCATGCCCCTTGACATTAACATGGTCACCTACGCGTCTTGGTACGATTTTAGATGATGTTCAAATTGTGCATACAGGCGCACGCGGTGTTCTTGTTATCCCCATTACGGGTGAGGCGGATGGCGTTGTCAGTCAGGATCAAAAGGCAATTATATTGGCAAGTGCCACCCCCACGCGTGTGATTGAATCTGACGTGACCGGTGAAAAAGGTAAGTCGCAAGGGGCGGGCTTGCTAAATGCATCCAGCGCACTTGATGGTTTGAAAATTACTTCTTTTTCGTCCAATCGCGCAATTGTAAACGGCCCGGGCGGCAGCAAGCTCATATTCAACGCGCAGCCTGTTATGCTGGGTGGTGTGATGTGGGATGTGGCCATTCAATCCAGTGGTATTGAGTTTACAAACGGAGATGACCGCGTGCTTTTGCTTTTTGACAGATCTTTATCTTCTGTTAACCGAGTTACCGGACAATCAACGGTCAGTAAGTCGGCATCACAAGCGAGAAGTGATAGCAGCAGCGATAATTAGGAGCTGATCTGATGAGCAAAGAAGCCAAGAATGATAGCGGTAAAGCAAAAAGCCGTAAGTCGTTGAGGGTGCAAGAAGGGCGAGAGCGCTATATTGATATGGTGCAAAAGGAACGCGCATTGCTTCTGGAACGCGGGATTGCGCGCTCAACTGAACAACTTCTGGATATGGCGGGGGCGTCGGTTCCGTCTGATTTCGAAGATGATGCAGTGAAAGATCGTGCAACAGGCGATCAATTGCGTTCAATATTGCCTGTTCAGGCATGGCTTCCGTTACGCATTCATTTAATTGGTCTAAGTGACGGGGTTCTCAGAATTGCCCCGCTTCATGATATGAATGAGCGTCAGGTTGAATCCCTAATCTCTACTGCAAATCGAAGCGGGTTAAAGGTTGAACGTGTCGAGGTTGAAGTATGGGACCGCAAAGAGCTGACGGATACGTTGCGCGCTGTGCAGGATCTGTCCGCAGACCGCAGTGAAAAAACATTGGCGCAGTGGTTGGGGGATATTGATAACGGCCTTTTATTAAATCAATTTCAACGCGATATGATGGCGGAGGCATTGCAAATGCGTGCTTCGGATATTCATTTGGTACAGGATAATAATCCCGATGCACCAAATTGGATTCAGTATCGTATCGATGGCGACTTGTTACCGATGCACTTGCTTCCTGCAGAAGCAATGGCGCGTTTGACGACCCTGTTAAAACGTGATGCGGGGTTGAATTTTGGTGATCGTGTAACGCCGAAAGACGGTCGCTTTGGTTTTCAGTGGCAGGGGCGAGCCATTGATGTTCGTGTGGCTGCAGGGCCGCAGGCTCAGGATGGTGAAAAATTAACGCTACGTTTGTTGGATCGCGCGTCATTAAAGGGGTTTGAGGAGCTGTTTCGTCGTCATGAAGATGTGGCCGATTATTTATCGCGTCTTTTATCTCCGGAAATTAAAGGCGGCGGTGGGCTTATTTTGCTTTCAGGGCCAACCGGCTCTGGTAAAACGACAACGCTATACGCCTGTATTCAGCAAATTGATCGCCGCAGAAAGCATGTTCTGACGATTGAAGACCCGATCGAATATGAATTGCGTTATGCAACCCAATGGCAGGTAAGGCCGGGCATGGCGGGTGGTGGTTTTGCCGAACTGATACGGGCGGCAATGCGTCATGATCCTGATTATATTGTTATTGGTGAAATGCGTGACTCTGATACGGTGGAAACATCATTAAGGGCGGCGGAATCAGGGCATACTGTGATCTCTACGATCCATGCGGATACGGCGTTACAGACGTTTGAACGATTGCGTTCATTGATGCCTGCAGAGCGAGAGCGCGCATCAACCTATACCTTGGCACAGCAGGTCGGTGCGATTTTAAATCAACGATTAGTGCGTACATTATGTCAGGGCTGCGCGCATCCTGTTAAGGCGAATGAGGTTCTAACCAAAGACATGTTGAGCCGTTTGGGCATAAAAGCATCGCAAGAGGTGAAAAAACACAACTCCAGCGGTTGTGATTTATGCAGCAGAACCGGAATTTCGGGCCGAACTTTGCTTTTGGACGCACTTTTAATAACCTTAGGCCCCGGAGAACGTAATAATATTTACGAAGCTTTAATAGGTAATGTGAATAATATACTCGAAGAGGAGGGTGTTGTTGTTCACACACGTAAAGAGGGCCTCGTAGATTTGGTCACATCAGGTCTAATCGATGCTCAGGCGGCACTTTCCTATCTTGAAGGGTAACTACTGCGTATGTTTTCTGACTCAATGATGGTGAAATCCAGTGCAACAATGGCTTGCAGAGATAGCTTATGAAACGCGTTCCGGACCGAAAAAGGTTACGGAAGCCTTCTTTTTGCCAACAATTGATGATGTCAGGACAGCGATAACGAAAAAGGGCGGCTTTGTTCTGCGCATACGTCCGTATTCAAGATCACCGTTGGAGCGTCTTTTGGCGCGTTCTGCATGGTGGCAGGTTCGTCTTTTAAGGGGAATTCAATTCCGCACCCATACGGCATCGCCGGGTGTGGCTCTGTGGAAAATTATTCAGGCGGAAAACAACCCCAGACGACAGAATATTTTGGCGCCCGCGCGTGAGGCACTGACGAGGGGGTTAGGTGTTATTGATGCCCTTAAGGCATTGAATGTGTTTGACCACGGCACGCTCGCTATATTGGCCGGTTCAGAGCGCGCGAATAAATTAAACGAAGGTATTCCGCATGCTATTCACTCTATTACAGAAAAGCGGAAAAATGCACGCGCCCTGATAGGGACGATGTCATGGCTTGCGATTGATGTGCTGACTATTGTCAGTTCGCTATGGATGGGTAAGGACATGGTTCTTGGATGGTTTAGGAACAATAAACCAACCGAAGAAGCGGATCGCGCGAAGTATGAGTCGGTTGTGAATAATCTTGACTTAACATGGGATATTTTGATCGCGCTGGCGGTTGCAATCGGGTGTTTTCTGGCGTGGTGTATTATATCATTTTGGTTAAATCGCGGTAAGCGTGACTGGCCGACAGCAAAAATAGTACGCAAGATTCCGTTGATCGGCGCCTATTTGCGTGACTTGGCCTTTGCGGATTCTATGATGGCGGCCGCACGTATGCTTAAGGGGCGCGTCCCTATTGATATGGCATTAAAGCAATCCGAAGAGGCATCAGGCTCACCTGATGTTGCGGCATACTGGGCAGAGGCATCAAATAACCTGAGCCGTGGTGTCGGTTTGGGGGTTGCACTTGATCGAAAGCCGCTAACGCGTAGTGAGCGTCTGGAGATTGCAGGCTTGTCTGATTTGGGGCAGGTTGCTACAGTTATGGAATCTATTGCTGAAATGCGTTCTGCATCGGCAAAAACCAGACATAAACTGATTGTGTGGATTGCGTTTGCTTTAACGGGTGTGTTTTTGATGGTGGCCTTTGGTAGTGCCATTTACGCCCTTACTGTGATGAATATGAGCATGGACTCGATGATGGGCGGGCTCATGAAGGGGGCTATATAATATGGGTGTTGTCAATGAAGATAAAGGGGGCGTAATACCTTCTGAAGCTCAAAAACCAGCAGGTATTAAGCCACGCATATCCGATATTTTGGCGGGTGAAAAGTCAACGATCGTTGAGCAGTTGACCCCTTATTTGCCGGCTGATTTGATCGGCGGGTCGTTGCCCCATGTTCCGGGTGCGGAAGATGAGGCCGTATGGAACGCGGCGGCGCAAGCGTGCGGCAGTGAAAAAGTTCATTATACATATTCCGTTGATGAGGGGCGCGTTTGGTATTTGGCCTGCCCGTCTTCATCTCTTGCATCTAATCCGGATAGTTGGTGCCCGCTTGCGGCTGCCTTGCCCGGGGAAAGCGAGCATTGGGATAAAGAGACTGTTTATCTGTATGAGCAAGAGGGGATCGCCTCCGCATTACGTTGGGACCCGGAAACAATGCGCATGCAGGTGTATTTAGGCGCGTCGAGAACTATTCTTCCCCGTGTTCAAAGTATGGATGCCAATTTTGTGACGATTAATCCCAAAATTGCAGATATTAAATCTTGGCGTAGCCGCAGTCTGCACACGGAAAAATTATCGCGTGCCATGGTGAGGGTTTTGTTTTTCTCAGGCCTTGGTGTGAATTTCATTGCGGCGCTTATTTTGCTGATCAGCCTTATATCTATGGGCTTTGTGCAGAGAGATTTAGACGGTGTGAAGCAGCAAACAGATGCTGCGGCATTGGCGTTAATGGAAAATGCTGCGGGTGTTATGCAGAGTGATACGATTAAACATATGGTGCGCGTGCAACAGCTGTTAGATAAATTGGCGCCCTATAACGGATATCTTGTTCGCTATCAGGTTGCAGGTAATAAAACGGAATGGGATGCCATCGTGCCAATGTCTGTTTCAGAACAGGCCAAGAGGGACACAACATTTCCTGAGGTTAAGCCAAGTGGCGGGGTGCGCTTAATTGTGCCAAAGGCGAAGATAGAAGATGATGATCACGTTCGCCTTAAGGGTACGAGGTAGTATGGTGATAAGGGGCAGATGAAAATGGATTTTAAAAAAGTAAATTGGCAAGCGGTGGGTAATGCGTTTAGCCCAAGTTCTTTGGATAATTTGAATAGTTTCCTTGAACGTCTGCCGTATAATACCAATAAATTTGTTGTCATTGTGATTGGTATTGTATGGCTTGTGGCTGCTTTGTTGGGGTTATACACAACTGTAAAAATACAGGAAGTTGCGCAGTTACGCGCTGAGCGTGAAGAGAAAAAGGCGCTATCTCCTATTGTGCCTATGGTTACGGAGACATCTGTGTCAGAGCATGAGCTTAAGGCGTTTGTGGATGAATTACAGGGAATTTATAAAGGTCTTGAAATAAAGGTAAGTTCAGCCAATATTATAATATTCGCCAAATCTACGGCGATGTTCGGACAATTTCGTGAAGCAATTGGTCATATACAAAATGGCGGGCTTGGATGGCGTGTAAGTGTTATAAAGCTCTGTGTTGGTAAGGAATGTGATTTGAATCCGTTATATGCCACTTTGAAAGTGAGTAGGGTTGCGGTAAAGAAATGATCAGTAAGTTACGCATTAATGCGAAAAAAAACAGAGAGCAGATTATGCTAAGACATAAATCTTTTATAGAGTTTAGAGAAAAACAGTCAGGAAATGTGCTGTTTCTGATATTGATCGCTGTGGCTTTGTTCGCCGCGCTATCATATGCGGTTACGTCCTCAACACGATCGAGCGGTGAAAATGCAAGCCGTGAAACAAACTTGATTAACAGTGCGCAAATTACGCAATACCCGACCAGTGTGAATACGGCAATTATTCGTATGATTATGTCTGGAACTGTGGCGGATGAGATTCGATTTAACCGCCCGGGCGATGAATTTGATGATTTGGATAATAACACAATAGGCGTTTTTCACCCTCAGGGCGGCGGGGCGACATATGTTCCTGCGCCTGCTGATGTTATGGTTTCCGGAACGCCTGGTGAATGGGTCTTTAACGGAGAGTTGGAGATCCCTGAAATTGGCCTGGAAGGGGCCGGTGGTAATGACATTATCGCGTTTTTGGTTGGCATCAGGCAGGGGATCTGCTCAAGAATTAATGAAGAGCACGGGATGGGTACGACCGTTCCTGTTTTGAATGGTGATCGTTCCTCACAATATACTGAGCGCATGTATGATGACGGCACGACCGATTATGATATGCCTACAAATGATGTGCCTGATATTGATGATGGTGCAGGTGCATTTGACGGGCAGCCATTCGGATGTTTCCAAAATGCAGGCGGCGGTGATTATGTTTATTATCACGTCGTTGTAGAGCGATAATTTCAAATGAATTCCAAGACAACACAATGCATTAAGCGGCGCAATAAAACAGAGCGCGGCAGTGCGCTTGTTTATATTTTAATCGCGATTGCATTATTGGCGGCGTTGACGGTAACTTTTATGCAATCTTCGGGGCAGCAAACGTCATCCCAGAATAGTTTCCGTATGGTGTCAGATGTGAAAAGTCAGGTTGATACCATTCGCTCGGCGATTGTTGAATGCGTTCTCTCTTATCGTAAGGGTGATACAAGCATCGATATCTCAGGCAGTGGAACGGACACTGATGCGCGCCGTAATTACCCGATTAAGCCAAATTCCGACCATTACCAAAGTGCAACAATCGGGCCGACGGCAGGCCGCCTTGTGCAAGATATCAGATGCCCGGGCGACCCCGGAAATAATGATGAAAATCATGTGCCGATATTCCGCGGGGCGTATGGAAAATTCCTGCCCCCTGCGCCTGATTTATTTGAGGATTGGCAATATTATAACGGCACGGATGGGGTGTTTTTCTGGATACAAACCAATAAATCCGATGCGTTTATTACAACTGCGCTTCAAAAACTTGATGATGAATACGGTGAATGCGAAGCCGATGTCATTGATGCGACAGGCGGCGCGGTTGATCTGGATAGCGCAACGCCATCAGAAACAGAATGCCCAAGCGGGTATCGATGCTTTCGCATACGTATGATCACGGAAAGTACGGCGGTGTTTAATGGGGATACGGACGGCGAAGAAGCGGCGGCAAGCTGCCCTTGATATTTAGAGTAAAGTGCCGATTTCTGCCTTCACCCGATCAAATTCCTCAATGATGGCTTTGATACAGCGCACGCAGCCGCGTTTGGCGCTGGCGCGTTCTTGCAAGTCATCCGCCAGATTGCCGAGTTTTATACAACAGGCCGAGCGCGCACCGCCCTTGAGGCTATGGCCGAGCTCTTCTAATGCTTTAAAATCCTTATCTTTTTGCGCGGCTTGGATTTTATCGATCAAAGGCGTGGTCATATCGATAAACATATTCATCATTTCAACCGTGCTTTCATCAATCGCTCCGACATGTTTTATCAGGCATTCACGATCTATGGCATGATCTGATTTGGGGCTGAGGGCATCCGGCGCGGCCTCGGCATCGCCCATGCTCTCATCCAGTAGGCGCCAGCGGATAAGCAAGCCACGCAGTTGCCCTAAGGAAACGGGTTTGAGGAGATATTCATCAAAGCCATGTTTCATGTAATGTTCGCGCTGGGTGATTTGGACATCCGCACTCAGGGCGATGACAGGAAAATCTTTTTTGATTTTGGCTTCCTGTGCGCGGATCATTTTCACAAGTTCATACCCATCAACATCGGGCATGTGCAGGTCAGTAACCAGAATATCATATTCACCGCTGTTAATCGCCTCGAGCGCTTGCGCGCCGCTTTCTACGAAATCGGCATCGACGTTCAGATGTTCAAACTGTCTGCGTAAAATATCGCGCACACTATCCGTATCTTCGGCAACGAGAATTTTTGCCGATCCTTCGATTTTTCCTTGGTTTTGGCGTGCGGCACTCTTTACGGTTTCGCCAAGCCCGACGCGGCTTGCGGGTTTTGTGATGTAAAATGCGCCAAGCGACTGTAGAGAGTGCGCAAGGCCGATATCATCACGTACGGTATACATCACCATGCCCATATAGGGGCGTAAGGTCATCATTTCCCTGATCAGATCCAGGCCAAGCCCATCGGGCAACCCCTGATCGACCACGGCCACATCAAACGGGCGTTGCTTCACCAGCTTTATGGCCTGTTCGCAGGATGTGCAATGCTCTACCGTTGCCCCCATCGAAATGAGGGAGTTTTGAATTTCCTTTGCGCCTTGCGGGTGATCTTCTACTGATAATACGGATATTCCGTCCAGATCAGGAAGTTCAACGCGGCTTTCGTCGGTGAAGACTTCTTCGGTTGGTATTTCAAACCAGAAAGTTGACCCTTTGCCCGGCTCACTGATAACGCCGATTTGCCCCTCCATTAGTTCAACCAGCTTTTTTGAAATGGACAGGCCTAAACCTGTTCCGCCATATTTTCGCGATGTTGTGTTATCAGCCTGAGTGAAGGAGGTGAAGAGGCGACTGCAGACTTCTTCGGACATGCCAATGCCTGTATCTATGACCTCAAACCTAAGGCCGAGCGCACCGCGCGGCGGATTTATATGCTGCACGTTTGTAGAGACGCGGACAGTGACATGTCCCTCATGGGTAAATTTAAGGGCGTTGCCGCATAAATTCATCAGAATCTGGCGCAGGCGTTTCGGGTCACCCATTACGACAAAGGGCACATCGGCACCGATATCATCCTCTAATGTCACATGTACGCCGCGTACTTTTACCAACAGGGCCTCGATGATGCCTCTGACCATCAGGCGCACAGGCACTTCATAGACATCAAGCTCCATCGCGTCCGCATCAATTTTGGCAACATCCAACACGTCATCGAGAATCTCGAGCAGGCTGCTTGCTGCGCCTTGTGCGGTTTGAACCATTGTGGCGATTTTTTCATCGGGCTTTTCTGCTGCGATAAGTTCTAAAATACCATAGATGGTTTGCATGGGGGTGCGAATCTCATGGCTCATCGTGGCCAGGAAGTTCGATTTTTGCTGCGCCAAGCCATCTGCATAGGCGATGGCCTCTTGAAGCTCCTGAATTTTTTGTTCTGTGCTTTGCTTTTTTTTGGTCATGTTTTTGCGGCAATAATGAAGGAAAGGCTTGCATTACAAGCGAATAATAGAGTATCACAATCATTCTGCGATCCATAGATACAAATGAGAAGATCAGGAGAAATAAGATGGGTTATAAAGTCGCTATTGCTGGTGCAACAGGTAATGTCGGACGTGAAGTGCTTAATATTTTGCATGAGCGCGAGTTCCCTGTGGATGATGTTGTTGCTCTTGCCTCAAGCCGTTCAGTCGGTAAAGAGGTGTCTTTCGGCGATGATGATATTAAGGTTCAAGACCTTGCGACATATGACTTTAAGGGCGTTGATATTGTGCTGTCCTCACCGGGCGGCAGTGTGTCTGCGAAATATTCCCCTGTTGCGGCGAAGGCCGGCGCAGTTGTGATTGATAATACAAGCCATTTCCGTATGGACCCTGAGGTGCCGTTGGTTGTGCCTGAGGTAAATCCGGAAGCAATCGCCGAGCACACGAAAAAAGGCATTATCGCTAACCCGAATTGTTCAACCATTCAAATGGTTGTTGCGCTAAAACCGTTGCATGACGCGGCGAAGATTAAGCGCGTTGTGGTAAGCACATATCAATCTGTGTCGGGTTCAGGTAAATCTGCGATGGATGAACTGTTCAATCAGACAAAAGGTGTTTACATGAATGAAACGCCAACCCCGTCTGTATACCCAAAACAGATTGCATTTAATGCCATCCCGCAAATTGACGTGTTTATGGATGACGGCATGACCAAGGAAGAATGGAAGATGGTTGTAGAGACCAAGAAAATCCTTGATCCTTCGATCAAAGTTTGTGCGTCATGTGTGCGTGTTCCTGTGTTCATCGGTCACTCTGAGATGGTGAATGTTGAGCTTGAGCAGGAGCTATCCCCTATGCAGGCAAAAGAGCTGTGGCGCAATTTCGAAGGCGTTACACTTGTTGATCTTGAAAACGAAGATCTGGAATATGTAACCCCGCAGGAAATCCAAGGCGATGATGATGTCTATGTATCACGTGTGCGTGAAGATATCTCAGTTGAAAATGGTCTGAATTTCTGGTGTGTTGCAGACAATCTGCGCAAAGGCGCGGCGCTCAATGCGGTTCAAATCGCAGAAGTTTTGATTAAGCAAAAAGCCAAGGCCGCTGCTTAAATCAATGTAGGGTGAATTATGTCCACCGAAGATATTGTCATTAATGATGAAACACTCGAAGAGCTTGAAAACTCCGTCCAGGAAATAGCTGAGCTTACCACTGTTAATGACGTATCGCAGGCGATTATGGATCGTTTGACTGCTTTTAAAGAGCAGCACCAACCGCACGAAACAACCTATGAAGATTTATCTTTATTGGCAGAGGCGGCGGTCGGTTTGGAAATTCTGCGACAATTACCTGTCTCTAATGAGGATACTTACGGGCACAAGCAAGATGCGCTTATGGTGCATGCCGATAATGTTGGTGGTTATCTGACCTCAGTTTTGGTTCATAAGGATCAAACGGGAATTCCTGAGGCCAAGGTTGTTTATGACCGCCTTGTCTCACACGGAATGGATGTGTTGGCAGAAGGTATGGAAGCCGACGTCGCCGAAACTTTAGAAATGTAGTTACCCTTCGAACAGGTCGAAAAACCATTTCAGGACAGGGCTTTTATAGCTTTCTTTGATGCGCTCTTTTTCAAGTCTGCCTTCTTCTTTGATATTTTTTAGAATGTCACGCACTTCGTCTTGGTTGATTTTGCTGCGCGCCAAATCATTCAGGTGCTGAACCATTTCGTCCTCTGACGGGTCATAATCACCGTCTTTGTGCGCGGTTAATCGAGAGAAGTAAACAACCTCCGAGCGATGTTTCGGCTCATCTATTTGGTCAAATAACTCTGCAATATCACGTTGTTCGGTAAAGTCTGAAATCAATGTGTCGTGCTGTTCTTGACTGAGGGGGAGGCGATTCATCATGTTTTCAAGATATTCGCGCTCTTCGTCGTGAAAAACACCATCGGCATGTGAAATGGCAACCAAGCATCTCATCATGTTGAATTTACTGTTGCTTACGGAGCCTTCTTGTTCTTGTGCCATGACTTAAAACTACCTTCTTGATGAAAAACACGAAATCATATTACAGCATCAAATGGTTAAGAATAGGGAAAAATTTATCAGCGATATTAAGAGTGATTATCATTATCGCAATTATGGCTAATGATCGGAAAAAAACTTTATAAAAATCATTGATTTGACGTGAAAATAGGGTATTTGTGCCTTTAAAATACATGTCTTTGACACTATGATAGTGTCGAAAAACAGAATGTTCACCTGAACATGCATAAAACAGGAATAGTTAGGATCATGTCTGATACGACCAAAAAAGTGGAAAGACCACTTTCCCCCCATTTACAGGTTTATAATCTTCCGCTTACTGCATTGTTATCGATTTCTCATCGTGTGACGGGCGCAGGTTTGGCGTGTGGAACAGTTTTGATTGCGGCGTATTTGATTGCGGCGGCAACAAGTGAAACGCATTACAACACTGTGCTGGCAATTGCGACAAGCAAGCCGGGGCAAATTGTAATGTTCTTATGGTCATTTGCGCTGTACTTCCACATGTTTAACGGTATTCGCCATATGTTCTGGGATACAGGGCGTTTTCTTCAAAAGGCGCAGGCCATGCGCACGAACTATATTGTTCTGCTCTGCGCTGTTGCGGCAACGGCCGTAACATGGGGCGGCAGCACGTTTATTGATTTCATGGTTTATGTTGGATTGAAGTAAGGGGATAATTTTTATGGATAATAAATATAAAGACAAATACGCATCACCCCTTAAGACTGCAAAAGGCATGGGCTCTGCCCATGAAGGTGCTGATCACTGGATGAAACAAAAAATCACGGCTGTTTTGAATATACCGCTTGTGCTTTGGTTTGTCTGGTCAATGGTTAGTTTGCAGGGCGCAACACACGCGCAGTTCATCGCATGGCAGGCACAGCCGACCAATGCTGTTTTGATGATTATGTTGATCATCTCTGTTCTCTACCATGCCAAGCTTGGTTCGCAGGTGGTTGTTGAAGATTACATTCATAATGAATGGTTTAAATTAGCGAAATTGACTGCACAGAAAATTTTCTTCTTTGCTGTTGGTGTTATGTGCATTTTCTGTGTGCTGAAAATTGCCTTTACTGCGGGTGTATAAAATTTAAGGAAGTGATATGTCTGAATCATACGAAATTATAGATCACGAATTTGATGTTGTTGTTGTTGGTGCCGGTGGCGCGGGTTTGCGCGCGGGCTTTGGTTGCGCTGAAAAGGGCTTGAAAACGGCGATTATCTCAAAGGTTTTCCCAACACGTTCGCACACAGTTGCAGCGCAAGGCGGTATTTCTGCGGCCCTTGGTAATATGGGCGAAGATAGCTGGCAGTTCCACATGTATGACACGGTTAAGGGCTCTGATTGGCTTGGTGATCAGGACGCGATTGAATATATGTGTCGTGAGGCGATCCCCGCGATTGTTGAGCTAGAGCATTACGGCGTGCCGTTTTCAAGAACAGCTGCGGGTAAGATTTATCAGCGCGCATTTGGTGGTATGACGACACATTTCGGTAAAGGCACGGCGCAACGAACATGTGCGGCGGCTGACCGTACAGGTCACGCGATTTTGCACACGCTTTATACGCAGGCTCTAAAACATCAGGCGCAATTCTTTATTGAATATTTCGCCCTTGATTTGATCATGGATGATGAGGGGAACTGTGTTGGTGTTATGGCATGGGACCTTGATACGGGTAAGCTTCACCGTTTCCGTGCGCATCAAACCATTTTGGCCACAGGCGGTTATGGCCGTGCGTATTTCTCTTGTACTTCGGCTCATACTTGTACAGGTGACGGTAATGCGATGGTGTTGCGTGCAGGTATTCCTTTACAGGATATGGAATTTACACAGTTCCACCCAACAGGTATTTACGGCGCGGGCTGTTTGATCACCGAAGGTGTTCGCGGTGAAGGTGGTTATCTAACCAACTCTGAGGGTGAACGCTTTATGGAGCGTTATGCTCCGTCTGCAAAAGACCTTGCCTCACGCGATGTTGTGTCGCGCTCAATGACAATCGAAATTCGCGAAGGACGCGGTGTTGGTGAAGGGCAGGATCATATCCACCTGAACCTTATGCATCTGGAGCCTGAAGTTATTCATGCGCGTTTGCCGGGTATTGCTGAATCAGCGCGTATTTTCGCAGGCGTTGATGTTACGAAAGAACCGATTCCTGTGCTTCCGACTGTTCACTATAATATGGGCGGTATTCAAACCAACTATAAGTGTGAGGTGATTAACCCGACCAAGAAAGATCCGAATGCAATCGTGCCGGGCTTGATGGCAATCGGTGAGGCGGCATGTGTATCTGTTCATGGTGCGAACCGTCTTGGTTCTAACTCATTGCTTGATTTGGTGGTCTTTGGACGTGCGGCGGCGATCACCGCGGCAGAAACGGTTACTGCAGGTGAGGCGCATAAGCCGTTAAATAATAATGATGATCAACGTGCAATTGATCGTTTGGATCATTACCGCAATGTATCAGGCGGCACAGCGACATCAGAGCTACGCGCAGAAATGCAAAAAACAATGCAGGATCACGCGGCTGTTTTCCGTACGGGAGAAGTGCTGGATGAAGGTGTTGTAAAGATTGATAAGTGCTTCGCAGGTAAGGAAGATCTAGGCATTAAAGACCGCTCTATGATCTTTAACACTGATCTTGTTGAAACGCTTGAGCTTGATAACCTTCTTTCACAGGCTGTTGCGTCTATGCACTCTGCGGCTAATCGTCAGGAATCACGCGGTGCGCACGCACGCGAAGATTATCCTGATCGTGATGATAAAAAATGGATGAAGCACACAGTTATTAATGTTGATGAAAAGGGTAAGACCAAAATCGGATATCGCCCTGTTATCATGACAACATTAACAGACGAGATTGAGCCGTTCCCGCCAAAGGCTCGTGTTTACTAGTCATCATTTATATTATTAAGAGACATCATCCAACCCGGCGTGAAACTCCGGGTTGATTTTTGCGTGAATGGATGGGCTCACGTCGTGGTAATGGCTGACCGCTCTATCTAATGCTTTGGCGTAAGTTTGCACATCATTGGGTGCATCATCTTGTGCCGCCAGATTTTGGACGATTTGGTTCGCATCGTCCAAGCCGGCCAATATTGTGCCGAGCTCCTCTGCGCTCAAGATGTTCGCTAAGTCTGTTTCGCCGTTTTGTTCTGCGTGCAAAATCTGTTGTGCAATTTGGGCAGTTTCGCCTGCCGTACTTCCGAAAAAACCATCGGGTGATTTTGCGGCAAAATTAATCGTGCCTATTGCGGTTTCGGCTGCTTCTATATCGGGCTTACCGTCTGCCATGCGTTCTAATGATTGAAGGGCGCCGCGAATATAGAGGTGGGCGGTGCCTGTTACATCCCGCCAATTTTTTGATTCAGGTTCATCTTCGGGAATGCCGATGGCAGGTCGAATTTTATCACCGCGCAGGCCGATGGCATCAATGATGTCAGGTGTATTCATGGAATCAACGGGTGAAGAGGGCGCAGCACTATCTCCGGCAGGTTGGTCAGACCTATCCTTAAACATGTCCAGAATGCTTCGTAAATTCCACTTCATTATCAAGCCCGAAATATTATTTCTTTGTCTGTAATCTACATGACAAGAATAATATTCGTCAAATAGGGCTTAATGAATATGCATTCCTGGGTCGGCACCGCCCATATCAGCATCACGGCCAAAACGTATATGGTTATTCAATTTGGCATCAAATGTGTTGGCAACTTCTTTGATGAATTCCTGCCCTGTAAGGGGTTTTGCCCCGATATAATGCGAAAGATCACCTGTCATTTTACCATTGGAAATAGTGTCTAATGTTGCCTCTTTCAGGAGAACGGCCTTTTCTGCCAGATCATGCTGTCCCTCAAGTTCGGCCTTGTGACGCAAGGCCTCGGCATAGGCGAATATATGCGCGGTCGGGTTGGCGACCAGTTTTCCTTCCTCATGCCAGAAGCGTTCCAGATCCGGCGCGGTTCCGTGCGGCGGGTCGGCAAGGAGTGTGCCATCTGCGCTGACCAAAGTTGAATCCATCATCCCCAAAGACAGGGATTCCCCAGCAACCTGATCAGACATCACATCACCGTCATAATTTTTAACGGCAATAATCCAGTCATTGAATTTCCCCTGCGGTATTTTTGATACAACCGCATCGATTAGATCATCGGGACGAAATTCTAACCCTGCTTCTTCAAAGTCTGCTTTATATTCGCTTTCATAAACATCATTAAGAATATCAATAAAACGTCCGTCATAGGCGGGCAGGATGGTTGATTTTGATGCAAAAGCAACGGATTTATTCAGTGATAACCCTTGTTGTAACGTGGCATGCGCAAAATTACGGATTGCTTGGTCGCTCTCAGTTGTGATCAACGCGACGCCTTGATCAACATCGCGCGATGACATGATTTGCTCGGTGCCGTCCTCGGCCTCGAAGACAACTTTTAACTTACCCTGACCCGGGACTTCGAAATTCGGTGCGCCGTATATACCACCCACGGCTTGGCGCGCGGTTGTTACGCCGTACATTTGATGGGCATTCTTTGGCAGATTATCTGCAGTTAGGGGCGTTCTTAAAATAACGGCGCCTTCTACTGCGCTACGGATGATACCGTTTGGTGATTTTAATTGTTGCGACAAACCCATTTCCGCAGTTTGTTCTTTGGTCGGGGTGATTGTGGGGCCTTTAACGCCCGCTTTGTGTTCTTTAAGGTCTGCAATCGCTGCGCTTAGGGCGGTGTCATTGGTTTTGTCACGTGTCGGAACGCTGATATCATGAACAAGCCAGTCCACATCAAAGTTCGGATCGATTAAATTTTCTCTAATTTCACGCGACATTTCCGGCCATATGCCGTCACCCGTCATATCAACAATTTTCAAACTCATTTATAAACCCTTTAATTTAATATTTGTCATATATACTATAGGCAGCGGAAATAAACAAAATCTAAAGGTTTTTTATATAAAAACTATTGTGTTTGCGCGGAATAGACCTTAACAAAGCAGACGAAACGCATTACTATCCTATTGCAATGTAAGACATATGTGAAAGAAGCAAAAAAATGGCCGAATTTACACTTCCAAAAAATTCAAAAATTCTTAAAGGCGAAAAGATCGATGTCTCTGAAGGGGCAAAGAACGCCAAAACATTTAAGGTTTATCGTTGGTCTCCTGATGATAAGGACGAAAAGGGTGAAGTTAAGAACCCGCGTCTTGATGAGGTGACAATTGATTTGGATAAATGCGGCCCGATGGTTTTGGATGCCCTTTTATATATTAAGAATAATGTCGATAGCACGCTGACACTACGTCGTTCTTGTCGCGAAGGGATTTGCGGATCATGCGCAATGAATATTGACGGTACAAATACACTGGCCTGCACGAAGGACATCAAAGATGTTAAAGGCGATGTAAAAGTAACGCCATTACCGCATATGCCGGTGGTTAAAGATTTGGTTCCTGATCTGAACCATGTTTATGCGCAATATACTGCGATTGAACCATGGTTGAAGTCGGACACACCTGCCCCCAACCGTGAGCGTTTACAGTCAGAGGAAAATGCCCTTGTCCTGAACGGCGCTGATGGTCATGGCCCTGCGGCATGTATTTTGTGTTTCTGTTGTTCAACATCATGTCCGTCATATTGGTGGAATGGTGACCGTTTCCTTGGGCCGGCTATCTTGCTGCAGGCATATCGCTGGATCGTGGATAGTCGTGATGACGCAACGGGAGAGCGCTTGGATCAACTCGAAGATCCGTTCCGCTTATATCGTTGTCATACCATTATGAACTGTACGAATACTTGCCCTAAGGGATTGAATCCTGCGGCAGCGATTGCAGAAATTAAAAAAATGATGGTTGCACGCCGATAAGGCTCAAATAACTGTTGATTTCCTGAATTACAGCTGTTATTCACCCCAGCTTCATTATTGAAGTTGAAGGATAACGAGTAATGTCTGATATCAAATTTGCAAGACGCCCACTATTATCACACTCTGCCGCTGAGCGCGCGAAGCAAGGCGCAGGGGTACTTGCGCTGTTATTTGGATTTGCCGCTGTGAATATGCTTCCTGAGGAAGAGCGCACGCAAGAAGATTCAATTCAAGGTCAGGCGAGATATTACGAACGTCAGGGATGTGACGTGAGTGAATTTTTGCGCGGTGGCCTTGTGCATTGCCCACCTGAAACTGCTGACAACGAATAGCGCGATCTAGTCTGACAGGTTTTTATCAGAGATTATTTCCAAAATTTTGATGCGGTTGGTTTCGCCGCGAATGATGGTGATGCTGCTTTTTGGGACTTTCCAATGTTTGGACAGCAGGGCGATGAGCGCTTTATTCGCCTTTCCTTTTTCAGGGATGGCCGTGACCTGTACCTTGAGCGTCCGATCACCGAATAAATCTTCTTCCCATCCGATGACCTTATTTTGTTTCGCGCCGGGGGTGAGTTTGACGGTGATGGTTTGTTTTTCGCTCATATGAACAAGCTATTGTCTTAGGCATAATCTATCAAGTAAGATCGCGTTTATGAGCAGTATTCACATTATAAAATTGGTTGTTGGCGTTGACGATATTCGTCATTTTTATGAGATCCAGCGCGCCCAAGAATTTGATTATCACGGTCAGGCGGCTACGCCTTGTTGGACACGTTATAAACCGAAGTCGGCTGATGAGATTTTACGCGAAGGCGGATCGATTTACCGCGTGATTAAAAACCGCATTGTCTGCCGTCATAAAATTTTGGGTTTTGAAATGGTCGAAACGCAGGCCAAAGGCACAATGTGTATGATCGTCCAAGATGCGCAGATGATTGAAACGGTGCATACGCCGCGCCGTGCATTTCAAGGCTGG
>Ga0256829_1001611_pt1 | contig 18137 bp, 14 predicted proteins | sample 131447metaG_FD_185979 | JGI IMG/M metagenome (GOLD analysis project Ga0256829, IMG submission 185979) | Hydrothermal vent microbial communities from Lau Basin, Pacific Ocean - 131-447 | ecosystem: Environmental > Aquatic > Marine > Hydrothermal vents | place: Pacific Ocean: Lau Basin | collected...
TTTCGATACTCCTAAGCGTACCAATTGGTATATCTTTTGTTCCATGTACAGGGACAATAACTTTTTTATCTTCATTAGATAATTTAAGATGAGAACCTTTTTGTGAAACTTGACTAAAGCCTTTTGCATACAAAATTTTTAATACTTCTTTAGCATTCATTACATCCCTTTGATTCTAATAATATATCATATATAAGTTTAAAATAATATTACACACAGTGTGTAGTGATATTTAATCCTAATCCTAGACAAGCAGCCAAGATTTTAGTAAATTTCTAACAAATCCGATAAATCCAAGTTAGAATAGATAGAATGGTTAAAGATATTTTATGAGGAGATATGCACATGAAACAATTTGTACATAATTTTAGAACTGCACCAAGTACAATACATTTTTTGTTGGACAATAAGGGAATTTTGATTGCTGTGATTGCTGTGATTTCTTTTACCTTGAGGTTTAGTATTGCATTGATGCAAAAGCATTTTGAACTACAGTCAATCAGTGATGCTTTGGAGTTCGCTTCTATTATTTCTGCTTCTACTATAGCTATTCTTATTTATTTTAAAGATAGTATCAATAGGCAGATTACTAAGCGTATCGCCAAGAAAAACTATACGGCTATATTTGGGTTGGGTGATTTTAGTTCAGCTTTGTTGGAAAATGAATTAGAGACAACAGGTAGAAACTATATTCTCTTTGAAAAAAATATACAAAATGAAAAGGTTTTGCATTTTAGACAAGTAGGTATGGGCATAGTAGAAGGTGATGCACTAGATAGTCGACATCTTGAGAAATTGAATTTTGAGACTATGGAGTATGCTGTAATTTCTTTGGGAAATGACCGACTCAACATGGAGTTGGCAACAATAATTATAGACCTTTATAAACGAAAAAAGATTAAGAGTGCTATTAAGCTAGTTGTTCATATTGTCAATAAGGATTTAAATGCACTTTTCCATCAAGAGTGCATTGCCTCAGAAAAAAATGCTCAATATAAAATAGATATTAAGACATTTTCATTTTATGAAGAGGTTGCAGAGAAATTTTTTGAAGAAAATTTTATAGATGGTGAAGATGATAGCATCATGCAAAGCAGTGAGGATTACCATATAGCTGTTGTAGGAAATGGAGAACTTGCACTTAATATTATCTACCAAGCAGGTAAGATAGCCCATCTTCCCAATGAAAACTTACTCCATGTGCATCTCATAGATAAAGATGCAAAGAAATTTGAACAAAAGGTTATCAAACGATACAGTGGTATAAATAGTGTCTTAAAGCTTCATGCCCATAATATGGATGATGAAACAATAGACTATTATGCCAAAGCTGAAGACTCGGTATGGGCTATGGAGAACTTGACGCATGTTATTATTTGTTATGATGAAGAAGAGCGAAATCTAAATATCGCTACAAATATTTTCAATAAAACATACTTGTCAGATGCTGTAGATGCTACTATGAAAACCCGTGTTTCTTTTGCTTTATTTCATGCACATCAGATGAGTGCCCAGATAGATGCAGACAAAAATAGCTTCAAACAGTTCTCTAGTTTTGGAGATGTAAAAGCTATTTGTACACGAGAAGCACTTATGGATGAAAAAGATGATCTGCTTGCCAAGCTCATACATAAGGGCTATGCAGAAGAGTACGACTCTGAGTTTTTATATGATTTGAAAGATGAAAAAACGCTAACTTCCATAAATGACAAATGGTATAACACTTCACTATTAAGCGATAAGTTATCGAGTAAAGCACAAAGTAAACATATTGGCATGAAGTTAAAAGCACTTGGTCTTAGATATGAAGCATCTAAGAAGTCACCAACGGAACTTTTAAAACACAACAGAGATATGATGGATGAAAAGTTAAAAAATGATCGTGATGCACTTAACCTTAACGATACATATTTACAAGAGTATTCAAAACTTAGGGATGAAGACCTTAAAGATGAACAAGCTATAGATATAAAATACTTTCCTAAAAAGTATGCAACTATGCTAGAAAAGTTAACCCGTACAGAGCATAACAGGTGGAATGCATTTCATTATATGAATGGTTGGACATTTAGTGAAGTGAAGTCAAAACCTAAAAAAGAGCATAACTGTTTAAAGCCCCTAGCTGAGTTCAACACGCCTGAGTTGCAGTTAACCGTTATTTATGATATTTATGCCATTTTGTATATACCTAATTATCTTGCTAATGCAGGGTTTGAGATAAGTGCGTTTGAAGAGGTAAAGTAATGAATAATAGTAAAACATTTAGACTTTTTATAAGTTCTACATTTAGTGATTTTAAAAAAGAGCGTGAGATTTTACATAAAAATGTATTTCCTAAAATAGAAGCATACTGTATTGAAAATAATCTAGTATTTCAACCAGTAGATCTTAGATGGGGTGTAAATAATGAAGCTCAACTTGACCAAAAGACTCTTGAAATATGTTTAGAAGAAGTAAAAGCATGTAAACACTTCCCCCATCCAAACTTTCTTATAATGGCTGGAGATAGATATGGATATGTTCCTTGTCCTTATATGATAGAAGAAAAAGAATTTGAGGATATAGTTAAATATATAGAGAAAGTTAATAGAAAAATAACTATTGAATATAAACCAGAATTAGATTCCGATAAACAAGTTATAAGTCAAAAAGATCCCATTACTGTAACTAAATTAGAACTTCTAAGACGGTGGTATAGTCTTGATAAAAATCAAATATATTTAACTTCCGAGAAAAAAGAATCAACAGCATATATATTACAAGTAAGAGAAGATGATTATAAAATATATGTAAACTGGGAAGCAGAAGAGATAGCATTAAGAGAGATACTTCAGGAAGCTGTTAAGCATATAAATCTCAGCAAAGAAGATAAAGAGTACTTAAAATATTTTCAAAGTGCTACAGAACAAGAAGTAATTGAAGGTATTTGTGAGTATAAAGAAAAAACTGAAGCACAAGAAGGTTGTAATGGAGGAATAGATAAAAAGTATGTATTTGGATATATGAGGACTATAGAGAATGCACATGGTGATTATATTGATAGTGCTAAAAATAAAGAAACAGTAGATGAACTTAAACGTGAAGCAAAACGATTTAAAGATGATTTACAAAGGGTACTTAATAAATCTAATATTTTAGAAAAAGAACTTTCAGCATTTAAGTCAATTAAAGATTATGAAGAAAGTGAATTAGTAAAATTTGAAGAGTATATTATAAAAAAACTAAAAGATTCTATTGATAAACAAATACCAGACAACAAGAACTTATCATTAGAAGAAAAGAAAAAAATTAATCTATCAGACGAAATATCAGAACAACAAAAGTTCTTAAAAGAGAAAGTAAAAGGCTTTCAAGGTAGAAAAGCAACTTTAAATAAAATTGAGAATTATTTAAAAGAAAACGATACTACAGAACCACTTATAATACATGGACTATCGGGTATGGGTAAATCATCTCTAATGGCTAAAGCTATATGTAATATGTCAAATAATTGTGCAGAGACTCATAAAACAATAGAAACAGATGCTATATTCAGATTTGTAGGATCATCAGCAAACTCTACAACTATAAGAAATCTTTTAATATCTATCGTATATGAACTTCAAAATAAAAAGATAATTGAAGAAGTCGAAGGGTATGAAACGGATAACAATAAGTTTGATACTCAAATAAAAAAGATTTTCTCATCAATTGAAAAAGAGACTATAATCTTTATAGATGCGCTAGACCAACTCCAACACATTAACTATCTAAACTGGCTTCCTGCTGTATTACCACCTGAACTAAAGATTATACTCTCAGTAATTAATGATAAAAATTATGATAAGAAGGATAGAAAAGAAGGTACTCATTACTACAGTAGACTAAAGCAGATATATACAAATGAAAAAAGATTTATAGATATTACTGATGATTCACTAGAAGAACAGAAGACAACACTAATAGAAGCGTTATTGAACGCTGAGCATAGAAAACTCAATAAAACTCAAACAGTTTACTTAATAGATAAATGGGCAGAAACACGATACTCCCCACTCTATTTAAAAATAGCGATAGAAGAGGTCAAGCACTGGAAAAATTGTGAAGATAAAAAAAGTGATACAGACGATCAATCAATTCTATGTGAAAAACAAAAATTAGAAAATAGTGTTGAAGGAATAATATTAGAGTACCTAACAAACCTAGATGAACTCTATCATCATGAAGAGTTACTCATCGAAAAAGTATTTGGATACATTCATGCTTCAAGAGATGGACTAAGCGAAAGAGAACTATTGCATATACTTTCAGAAGATTTAGAAAATGAGCAAGAGTTTAGAGATGCAATCATAAATGAATATCATAACGCCATAAAAGTCAACAATCCAAGAAATAATAATAAAGCTGAGCATATACTTCCTACCTCTATATGGAGTAGACTACATACGCAGATAAAACCTTTTATTGTTGAGAGAACTATAGATAATCAACCATTGATGAAATTCTTTCACAGACAATTTACTTCTGTAATTGAAGATAGGTACAAGAAAGATAAAGAAAAACTACACACTAGATTAGCCAGTTACTTTTCAACACTACAAAATGAAACTAAATTATGGGATGAAAGGTATCATAATCAACATATGCTAGATGAATTACCTTACCAACTATTTCATGCAAATAATCCAGAAGGATTAAAAAACATACTGTTTGATTTAGAGTTTGCAGGCAGTATATATGATAATCAGAAACAAGATAGTTTTAGACAGATACTAGAAAGGTCAATTGAGCTAGATGATATATCAAGTGATGAAGTATATCCTTGGGAGAGTTTTTATAGGGAGAGAGAACATTTAATCTTATCTGAAAAAGATCGTGTATTGGACTTAATAAATCCAACTTCACCTAACGAAATAAAGTTAGATGATAATGACACAATATCTATCTCTTTTCCAAACTTTATAGAGTGGGAGAATCATAAGTCTTTATTTTGTATTGCTTATGAAGATGGGGATAACTCTCCTATAAGTCATGAAGCCAAAAAACTGCTAGAAAACAATCGAATATGTTGGTCATTTTTAAAGAGAAAAGATCCTAACGAGAATATGCAACGGTCAGGGTTAGAAAAGGCATATATGGTATATCAAAAGTATGATGAGTACATTTTACTTAAAAATAATACTTTATGTTTGATAGGCGATAAAAGTATGTTGATTAATAAAAATAAAGTACAACAATTTTCTTGGAAATTTAAATTTAAATATGATAATACACGCATATGTGCAATTGATGAGAAGAGTGTATATCAAATAGATTATCAAGGTGTAATATTGAATAGTTACAATTTATCTGATGAAGAATTTGTAATTGCCTATTTTAGAAATAATGAAACTTATATCATCACTAGAAAATTAGTTTCTAGTGAAAATTATTTATTGATTTTGGATAAGGATTATAATTTGTTATCAAAGTATAAACTGATGTCCTGTAAGGAAATTAGAAGTATTGAAATTTTATCCATGGGAATTTTATTAGATACATTTATATACTATGATAATGGATCTGTAATGGAGTGCATTTATTTTGATTTTACTACAGAAAAGTGCCATTCATTGTTTGGTGACTATAGTGGTTTTGTAGGTCATTATGAAACTACAAGCTATGAATTTATTGAAGAGAAGAAGAAAAAAATAATATTTATTAAAAAAGAACCTTATGAAATAGATCGTGTTGAAGGTGAAGTGTTTTTCGCAGAAAGAGAGTATGTAAGCACTGTTGATTTGTCTACATTTGAAGTTGTAGATAACGAACTTGGAGATAAAAAAAATATTTATGGAAAGAAAAAACAAAATACTCCACTATCGCTTGTTGAAAAAGAAAAAACAAATCTTCAAAATGGAAAATATTTTATTGTTGAAAATAATATATTCAAGTTTTTTAATAAAAACAAAATTGGGTTATCAAATAATACAATTAAAATAAAATATGAATTATTGCCAAACAAGGCAGTTGTTTTTGCTTATAATAATACAGTATATTTATTTAATTTTAAAGAATTGAAAAAACTTGACGAGGAAAAATTTTTTAAAATACAAGATGGGCATATAGAAGTAAATGAAAAAATATTTGATATTAATAGTGATCAAGTTGATACAAAATATAAACTGAATGATCAATATTATTTGTCTTTGAGTGATCCTTGTAAGCTACGCGATCTTTCCTATGAGGAAAGTATAGATCTTGATTTATTATTTGAAGATGATTTAGATGACCATATTCTAGATATTGTAAATATATATGATAAGACAAGATCCAAAATAGAAATAAAGAATATATATCCAAAAAATATTAAGAAAAAATGGGCATCTAGGATTTCACTCTCATCTTTATCTTTGGATGAACCAACAGTGACATACTGCGACAAAATAGTGCTTGATGAATATGCAATACCTAATAATAATAAATATTTATTTATTGTTTTCTGGATTAATTATGATGAATTTATGATATTTAAGTATGAGAGTGAATTTTTTGGAAAATATTTATATAGTGATGATTCACTATGTCACTATAAATTTGTGGATTATATGTGGGTAGATATAAAACGTTATGGATCTAGGATAAAGGAACACTATATTGATGAGCAGCAATTGCCATATTTTACTGATGTAAATTGTGATGGGAAGTTATTATATATTAGTGAATACCCCTATGGTCTTTATATTTCGAATTGTGATTTCTCTATATTAGATATTCAGAGATAATAGGACTTGAGTTATATCAATAAATAAAAATTATTTTTGTAGTGGTTTTGATAAAGTATTTTCAGTCTCTAGTTCTTTATTGGGTTGTTCAATATGCTCGAGGCACTCAATAATATACGTATGAAACTTTTGTGCTATCTTATCTTCTGGTACAGCCTGTTTATAAAGTCTGATTTGTCGTAATGTAACACCAGTATCATGAGGATCGGCAGTTTCTTTTTCCAAAAAAGTATCTATAATAAATTTAGCATTTCCAAAATCTCCAGAGAGCATAAAAAATTCTGCACGTGTTGCCATTTCCCACCAGTTTGTTTCGTCAGGTATCCAATTTGGCTCAATTTTACAAAGTTCATCAATTTCATTTTTATCAATGTTTAAAAGTATTTTTTTGAGGTAGGCAATGTTAACAGCATCATAATAACGCTCGGAAGATCGTATCTTAAGTGCCTGTTCATAACTTTGCAAAGATAATCTGAGATAGTTCATATCTATATCATCTTTTTTTCTTAAATTACCATTCTCATCATGAAAAGCTTTTCTCTTGTAATTGGATCCTAAAAGAGTGAGTACTTCAGGATTTTCAAGATGATATTTCATCGCACTGTAAAGTAGTTTTAGTATATGAATCGCTTCATCAAACTGTCGTACTTTGTTATGTGACAAAAGTACAGCTTTTAAAAGAAGAATATCGTTGTATCGACTATAGGTATAACTTGAATTATATTTCAACAGTTGCTCGATGATTCCTAACGATTCAAGTATCTGTTCATCTTTTTTCAGTTGTATCACTTTCTTGTAAAGTGCTTTAGGATGATTAGCAGGTATCTTGTCTTCGGCAAATACGATTTTGTCTAAAGTCAGCTTCTCCTTGTCACTTTTAACAATAAGTCTGAAATCTTGGATATTTTGTTCAAAATTGACCATATCAGTCCATGTAGTATCTGTCCAAATATCTGTATGTAGATTGAAGTGTTTTTCAATGTTATAACGTATTGTTTCATCGGGGATGTCATTTTCTTTTTGCCATTTAGATGCTGTTGAACGAGCTACTTTAAAAGTATCTATTAAATATTTGACGATATCTCCTTTATTCGGGTTGTCGTCTACCAATACTCTATAGATACATCTAAAGCGTTCAAAAGATGTAAGTTCTTCCAATTTTGTTTACCTTTCTCCATAAATAAAAATCCAACAAATCCAACCCTCCAATGCAATAATAGAACTATCATCAGGACACAAAAGGAGTCTAAAATGAACGACAATGATGAAGTATATGCTTATTTATCTGAAAAGAACTTTGAAAACAGAGAAAGTTTGATGATAGATATGGAAAATAATCAACTTCTTGGAGAAGATGCTTTTTTATTGGATAGGTTGATGCATAAAATGAAAGCAAATGTAGTGCCTAAAAAAGAAAAAATCCAACAAATCCAATACGGATATGAGATACTGAAAATATAGAAGGAGTACATATATGAAAAGAATGGGATTTAGAATAGAAACAGAAGAAGAGACAACTAAGCAGGTACTTATGCCATGTGACTTTCAACATGGTATCTGTATAGGTATGACAGGAAGTGGGAAAACTGCTAGTCTTATACTACCAGTGATGAAAGAGAGATTAGAACGAGGTCATGGCATTTTGGCCTATACCTATAAAGGACATGAACACAGAAAAATCAAACATTTGGCAAAAGAAGCCAATAGACTTGAAGATGTGATAGAGATAGGGAAACCTCACGGGCAGTATATGAACCTTATGGCATCTCTTGAGCTGGATGCGGTCAAACAAACACTTGAAGAACTCATTTCAGGACTTGATAGTAGTCATGGTGACTACTGGACATTGGCAGCATCAAGATTGGGTACAAACGTAGTAGATATTTTACGTAAACTCCATAAAGTAGATACATTGATACGCACTGAATTAGGAAGCAATACAAAAATACGGAATGTATTGGTTAAAGAATCTAGTGATGATCCTCATCCGACCATCAACTACGAGTATCCAAAAGGAGAACCAAGTTTTAAGACATTGGCAGAAATACTAAAGAGTCCTATAGCCTTAAAAAGATTTTATGAAGGATTAGATGGCGTAACAAAAAATATTCGCACTGCGATTAAGATGAAAGAAACTATTTCTTATCGAAGAAGAGAATATGTTTTATTTGATGATGAAGATGAATTGATAGTGGGAAATGAGACTAAAAGTGAACAGTGGGAGTCATTTGCAAAAAAAGTGACCATTGCACTTTTAAGACTGGAAAAGTCTATATCTCCCTATAAAGATTATAGCATCAAAACAGATGCTGGCGATAGTTCTGGTAATAACGGTGTATTGCAAATTTTAAATAATGCTGTACTTGGTTTAGCAAATAAAGACTATATCAATATTGCAGATATTGACCTTTTAACATCATTAAATAATGGAGCCATTGTCATTGTTGACATAGAGGGAATTGAAAGTGATATACACGGTGTGTTGCTAGAGTCCATACTCTCTAAACTATCGACTCGTATACGTAATGGCAGACCCTCACCAGTATCTGTCTTTGTTGATGAAGCAAATAGAGTTTTACTAGGGGATATGGATATACACAATGACACACTTCGGGAATCAAATGTTGAACTTATTTTGGCAGTACAGAATGAAGAGCAAATGATAGAAAAATTTGGGGAAACCAAGTGGGAATCGATTAGAAAAAATTTCAAACATAATTACTGGATAAGCCAAGAACATGAGGTGACATATAACGATGATGAGAGTTGGAAAGCAGAAGCACTACTCATAAGTGCTGCGTCATTAGTGAACGCAGAGTATGCATTTAATGCTTTGTCTGGCAATCAAAAAATATTTGAAGAACGTTTTGAATTTTATGATGCTTTACCCGAAAAGTTTGTTGTTGAATATGACATTGTACATTTTGAAAAAGAGATGAGTATGTATCTTGTAGATGAAAAATATAATAGAAAGGAGATCGAGTATATCGGTAAAGAGCTTAAGGAAAAGCTTAAAAAAGAGATGAAGAGCTTGGGCTATGCCCCTAAATTTGAACTTGAATTAAACATATAAAGGAACAAAAACATGAGAAAAACAATATTAGGAACTATAGTGGTAGTGTTAGCATTTGGATTGAGTGGGTGTGGAGAAAAGTCAGCAGAGGATGTGGCAGAAACCTTTGTGATAGATATATCAAAAAGTGCATTAACTGATGCCAAAAAAATAAGTACAGAAAGAGTACAAAAGAAAATCGACAAACTGCCAGACTTGTGTCGCCATAGCCAGTTTAAAACCTTGGAAGGATTGTCCGCAGTGGCTGTAACACATTTGTTTAAGCATATATCATCAGGTGCATATGATGATGCTTTGGAAAAAATGTTAGATACTTTCGAAGTAGACTTAGATAAGAAAAAAGAGGAAATCAAAGTCAGTCTCAACAAAAAGTACGGTAACGTAGAAAAATTAACACAAGAAAAGCGTGTAGCAATGGAAACAGAAATGATTGATCTAGTGACAAAACTTTATGCACCTCTTATAGAAGATGAGTTCAAACTTTTTGAATTTAAGACTAAAAATGAGAAAGATGTTAAAAAAGTTATTGCACTAATTATGATGGGTGGTAAGTTACAGTTTGGTGATTATCGTTTAGGTCTTAGAGGAACAGAACTTAGGACACTGGTATCTAAGGTATTGGCAAGTAAAAGTTTGGACGTGACCTCGGAGTGTATCGATAAATACACAGAGTTTGGTAAGGTAGATGAGGTCAATACCATAGAAGTCAAGGTAGTTTCTCCCGATAAAAAAGTTGTGAGACTAGAGATTTTGAAAGAAAATGGAAAATCTAAAAAAGTTTCTATAGAGATTGAAAAGATACAAAACAAGTGGATGGTGTCTGAGATGGAACTAGATATGCCATATTGGTAGTTTTAAAAAGATTAGTCTTTTTTTGCTATGCTTAGCATAAAGGAGTGAATGATGACAGAATCCAATATGTGTACTAAAAGTAGACGTAATATCGTCTATGTGGATGCTTCTTCTCTAAAAGGGAAGTATAAAATAGGACTATACGATAAAACAAAGGGTGTCAAGAAAACGCTTGTATATCCAACCCTAACCAGAGTTGTACTATAATAAACCCCAATATACTTAGGGAGGATGTTATGCATATCTTACTTATCAATGCGAATCCTGTGGTTTCAAGGCTTTTGGTTTTATGTACGCGTGATGAGGCTATGGAACTCGATGAAGTCACAAGTCTAGATAGCGTAGAGCGTGAAAGTTATGATGTTGTGTTTGTTGATGAAGCTTTGTATGGACGTGATGTAGCGGACTTGTTGAGCAAGTTTGCCAGTGCAAAAAAAGTGTTTATCTCATACCGCAATGACGCCATGCGAGGTTTTGACAGTACCATTAAAAAACCATTTTTACCCTCACAAATCATCGAACTTATACAAGACATTAGACCTGTAGAAGAAGGCTCTGTGATAGAAGAGCCTATAGAGGTAGAGAAAGAAGAAGAGAGTGAAGAAAACATTGCTATTTTTTCCTTGGAAACTGAAGATGAAAATGTCGCAGAGGCTCCTTTGATTTTAGATGGGGCGGAAATAGACAAAATTAAAGCACTTTTAGAAATGGATGATGAAATCCCTTTTGAAGATGAAGTTTTGGACGCAGATGCTTTGGAAGCACGTAAGATAGAAGTGATAAAAGAACAACTCATAGCCGATGGACTTGAAATAGTCGATGAAGAGAAGATAGTTGAAGAACTTAGCATTGGACTTGATGGCAGTTTACATACAGTAGAAAAAGCTGATAAATCATCGAAAAAAGAGAAGACAAAGAGCAAAAAGAAAAAAAACAAATCTAAAAAACTCAAGTTTACAGAAGAAAATATGGAACATATAGAAGATGCTGTGGAGATGGCGATGGCAAGTATGACGAAAAAGCAGATGAAAAAACTGCTTAAAGGCAAAGAGGTAGAAGTAACCATCAAGCTAGAAGGTAAGAGCTAATGCAAAAAGGTGCAATCTTAGTACTTTCAGGCCCAAGCGGTGCAGGGAAGAGTACCATCATCAACGCAGCTTCAGATGAGATAGGGGAGTATTATTTTTCCATCTCTACTACCACACGTGAACCTAGAGAAGGTGAACAAGATGGTGTAGATTATTTTTTTGTAACTAAAGGAGCTTTTTCAAAGGATGTTTTACAAGGAAATTTCCTTGAATATGCAGAAGTACATGGAAACTACTATGGTACATCACTTAAGCCTATTTATGATGCATTAGATCAAGGGAAATTAGTTATTTTCGACATTGATGTACAGGGACATAGGCTTGTGCGTAAGAAGATGAATGATATTACAACATCAGCGTTCATTACACCTCCTTCATTACAAGCATTGGAAGAACGTTTACGTGCAAGATGTACTGATGATGAGTCTGTTATAGTGCAACGTATAGAAAATGCCAAGAGTGAGATAAAAGCTGTCGGTGAGTATGATTTTACGATTATTAATGATACCGTGGAAAAAGCAGCCAAAGAGTTTGTGATTGTTGCAAAGGCAGCAAGATTGAAACAAAGCAGGGAAGATGAAAAGAAATTTATAGTCGAATGGTTAGGCTAATAGAAACATTAAACATTTTGGAGTATAATTATTGAAATTTATACTCATTAGAGTAATGTAAAGGATTGATATGGGTATGCCAAGTATGCCAGAACTACTGGTTGTATTAGCAATTGTTGTACTTCTTTTTGGAGCGAAAAAGATTCCAGATCTTGCAAAAGGTATGGGTAAAGGAATTAAAGACTTCAAAAAAGCGATTAAAGAGGACGATGAAGAGCCTAAAGAGATTGCAAAAACTGAAGAACCAAAAGTTGAAGCAAAAACTGAAGAGAAAAAAAGCGAAAACGCATAAGCTTTCTCATCATTTCGTTATGGGGTTTTTGCCTCATAACATCTACACTATCCGTACGGAAAATCTATGAAATTAAAATCACAAATCAATAACGTTATCAAAAATGCTTTTATTAGGGCTGGTATAGAACATGAGCCTATGTCTGTTTCAGAAGCAACCAAACCAGAGTTTGGAGACTATCAGTTCAATGGCGCTATGGCATTGTCTAAAAAACTTGGGAAAAATCCAAGAGAGATAGCACAAAATATTTTGGACAATCTTGACTTGACAGGTGTACTCATCAAAGCAGAGATAGCAGGTCCTGGGTTTATCAACCTTTGGTTAAATCCACTTTGGATTGGTGCGCAATGTCAAACAGCCCTAGAAGATGAAAGACTAAGTGTCTCTACTCGAGAAAACCCTATCAGAGTTGTGGTTGACTACTCCGGGCCAAATATGGCTAAACAGATGCATGTGGGACACTTACGTTCAACGATTATCGGTGATACCTTGGCAAATCTTCTTACTTTTTTAGGTGATGAAGTGATACGTCAAAACCATATTGGTGACTGGGGTACACAGTTTGGGATGCTCATCGCTTACCTCGAGATGAAAGATGAAGATGGTTCGGTAAGTCTTAAAGATTTGGAGCAGTTTTACAAAGATGCTAAAGGTGAGTTCGATGCCAATGCAGACTTTGCAAATAAAGCCAGAGAGTATGTTGTTAAGATACAATCAGGTGATGCACACTGTTTGAACCTATGGCAAAAGTTTATTGATATTTCATTGGGACACTGTGAAGAGGTCTATGAGAAATTGAATGTCAATCTTACACGTGATGATGTACGTGCAGAGAGTTTCTACAATGATGATTTACCTAAAGTTGTTGAAGCATTGGCTACCAAAGGTACGCTACAAGAGAGTAATGGTGCCCAGTGTGTCTTTTTAGAAGGTGATGAGGTTCCTGTGATTGTACAAAAAGGAGATGGTGGATACCTTTATGCGACAACCGACCTTGCCGCTTTATGGTATAGAGCACAAAAACTTGGAGCCAAGCGTATCTCGTATGTAGTAGATGCACGACAAGGCGAACACTTTAAACAGGTATTCCGTGTAGCAAAAGAGGCAGGGTTTGTACCTGAAGATGTAAAACTTGAACACATCGCTTTTGGTACCATGATGGACAAAGGTGGTAAACCATTTAAAACCCGTGATGGTGGTACAGTAAAGCTCATAGGTCTACTTGATGAAGCTGTAGTCAAAGCCAAGGAAACCATAAACAATAAAGAGGACTATTCTCCAGAACAAGTAGATGAATTAGCCAAAATTATCGGTATAGGTGCAGTAAAATATGCTGACCTTGCTATAAACCGTGAGTCTAACTACATCTTCAACTGGGATAAAATGCTCTCATTTGAAGGCAATACTTCACTTTATATGCAGTATGGATATGCAAGAATTCAAAGTATTTTTAGAAAGTATAATGCACCTATCGAGGGTGAAATTATCATCGGCGATGCATTGGAACATAGATTGGCTACGATGTTGTTACGCTTTGAAGATGTCTTGAATCGTGCTGCTGTGGATGCGAGTCCAAACCAAATCACGACCTATTTGTATGAACTTGTGACTCTGTTTATGCGTTTTTATGAGCAAAATCCTATCTTAAAAGGCGGGATTGATGAAGAGGTTAAGATGAGCCGTTTACAGCTTGCAAACCTAACAGCCAAGACGATTAAGCAAGGGCTTGATATACTAGGTATTAAGGTTGTAGATAAATTGTAGGGTGTGATTGCCATCACACCACATAATAAATTTGTATGTGATAAAACTTTTACCGTATGGCTTAATTAAAGGTGCGTGAGCAAACGCACCCTAGGAAGGATTTCTATGAAAGCACTAATCATTTTAGTGATATTGGCTACATTTGGAGCAATCTTTTTTCAATACAGTCGTAATAAAGATACAAAAAAACTGCTTATCTCCCTGGCAACCTTTGTTGCCATACTCTCTTTGGGTGTGGTAGGTAACCTTACACGACAGGTCTTCCCTATTTTTATTTCACATATTATGCTTATTATCGTGGCATGGGGTGCCTTAGTGCTTTATATGTTACGAGATAAATATTATTGGTGGGTGATATTTTCGCCAGTTGTGACGATAGGATTGTTTTTACTTTTGGAGTTTTTAGAGGGTTCAAAGCATGGGATTTTGGGGTAAGAGGGCTTCGACAGGCTCAGCCACCGATGAAATTTAGTTTTCGGTCATTGAGCTTGTCGAAATGTTATGCAGGGTCAATATCTTTATTCTTCTTTTGATTTTCTACCAATTCATTCAAAAATTGTTCTAGGCTATAGCGTTGTCTATATTCAGGTATCATGATATGGATAAGTACATCTCCTAAATCTGCTACAGCCCAGTCATCACTTGTATCAGATGCTAAGATAGTATCTCCATGTTCTTTAAGTCCCTTTTTAAGGTGATCAAAAAGTGCCAATGTATGTTTTCCGTTCAGTGAGTTTGCAATGACTACACGCTTTGCAATGTAGTCTGCATCATCTAGGTTAAATACTTCTATCTCTTCTGCTTTTTTATCATCGAGAATATGAACGATATTCTCTACTCTTTCTTCTATTGTCATTAATTTGTTTCCTTCGAGTACAATTTGTACTGATTTTTGAATTTTTTTGTCAACATGGTGTAAATCTTTTTTGTTTCGTATTTGTGTAGAACTCATAGGAGCATCTACGTTTAATATTTTCCAATTTTTAAGATTATCAACATGTAAAGGATACCCTTCACGCGTGATAATAACCCAAATAATGGTTTCATTAAGCCAAGAAAAGTGATGCCATTTTGTCAATGTAGACAAGTTGTCAGAACCAATCATCAAATACTTCACATCATACACTCTGTTAAAGTGTTTTACGGTTTGTTCGGTTGTAGTGCTTTTACCTTCATTTATCTCATAATCACTTACGATGACTTTTTCAAAATCATCAAAAAGTGTATGACACCATGCAAGCCTCTGCGAGGCAGATGCAAGCGAAAAGCTTTTAAAAGGATTTAAGTAAGCAGGTACCACAAGAAGTTTGTCAATATCCAAGTGTTTAACAGCAGTTTCAACGATATGTTGATGTCCAATATGAGGGGGGTCGAAACTCCCACCAAAGATTGCTACTGTAGGCTTGGATTGATTAACCAAATGCTAACCTCATTTACTGTAAAATTGCGTACTATTTTAATAGAACGTTTTTAGGCAAAGCCTAACAAACTACGCTGACGCTGAGTCAACTTCAGCAGTTGGCTCATGCGATGAATCGCATTCTAACATAATATGACTAAGGGTACACAATGGCTGTAAAAGTAGCAATAAACGGACTAGGTAGAATTGGTAGATGTGTCGCACGTATCATTGCAGATAGAGATGATATTGAATTGGTTGCAGTAAATGCCTCTGGAACAGAGGAGATGCTTGCGTATAATCTAAAATATGATTCAGTGCATGGCAGACGTGATGATGTGTCTGTTGCTGATGGGTATGTAAGTATTGGCAAAACCAAAGCAAAAATATTTGCCGAACGCGATTTGTCTAAAATTGATTTTGCTTCAGCTGGTGTGGAAGTTGTACTGGAGTGTACAGGTGCTTTTCTTACCGCAGAGTCGGTACAGCCATATTTTGATAATGGTATAAAAAAAGTGCTTTTTTCTGCACCTGCAAAAGATGATACGGCTACTTTTGTACTTGGTGCGAATGCAGATACCTATGAAGGTCAGTGCGTGGTTTCAAATGCAAGCTGTACGACTAATGGTCTGGCACCTGTAGCTAAAGTACTTGATGATGCTTTTGGGATAGAACACGGATTAATGACTACGATTCATTCTTATACCTCTTCTCAACCTATACTCGATGCAAAACATAAAAAAGATCCACGAAAAGGGCGTGCTGGTGCAACAAATCTTGTGCCTACGAGTACTGGTGCAGCAAAAGCTATCTCTAAGGTGTTGCCTAATCTTGCAGGTAAATTAAATGGTCAAGCGATTAGGGTACCTACAGCGGATGTTTCTATGGTAGATTTGACTGTGACTTTGAACAAAAATGTTACTCTGGAGGATGTAAAAGCAGCATTTAAAGCTGCAAGTGAGGGCTCACACAAAGGTATTCTTGGTGTAGATGACGAGTATAGGGTCTCTATGGACTTCGTAGGGGAAGAGCTAAGTACAGTGGTTCCACTAGACACAATCCAAGTCATAGGTGATAGAATGGTAAAAGTACTCTCGTGGTATGACAATGAGTGGGGATACTCTTGTCGTTTGGTTGATATGGCAGTACATATATCAAAGGACGCATAATAAGCAGAAGCTCATTATGCTACGCTGACGCTGTGTCGTCTTCAGCAGACGGCTCATACGACTGGTCGTATTTTGGAACATTACAATTAGGAAATATAGATTGAAAACGATTAAAGATTTGGATATAGATGGTAAAAGAGTATTTATACGATGTGATTTTAATGTACCTAAAGATGAGTTTGGGAATATAACTGATGACAGACGTATTCGTTCGGCTTTGCAAACTATTCGCTATTGTATAGATAGAGATTGTAAAATTATTTTGGCATCACATTATGAAAGACCCGAACCAGGAAAGTATGAGGAAAAATACTCTCTTGCACCTGTAGCAAAGAGATTGCATACGCTTCTTAAAATTAAAAGAGACATTTTTATGGCAGAAGATGTTGTTGGACCAGATGCACCAAAAAAAGCAGCAAAAATGGAGCCTGGTGATGTACTCCTTTTGGAAAATCTTCGTTATGAAGCAGGTGAGACGGAAAATGATGCAGTCTTTGCTGAAAAGTTAGCTTCTTTTGCCGATATTTATATTAATGATGCGTTTGGTGCCTGTCATAGAAAGCATGCTTCTATTGATGCTATTACCCAATTTTTTGGTGCTGACTCGAAAGCAGCAGGCTTTTTGATGGGTAAAGAGGTGAACTTTTTTTCTAAAGTGTTGGAAGATCCTGTACGTCCATTTGTAGCAGTAGTGGGTGGTTCTAAAGTTTCTGGTAAACTTCAGGCACTTACAAACCTTTTAAATAAAGTTGATAAGGTCATTATCGGTGGGGGGATGGCATTTACATTCCTTAAGGCACTTGGGCATGAAGTAGGTGCTTCACTTGTTGAGGATGAGCTTATTGAAGAGGCTATCATCATTATGAATAGAGCAAAGGATATGGGCGTTAAGTTTTATCTGCCTGTAGATGTGGTTGCCGCTGCTGAATTTTCTGAAAAAACAACGACAAAATTTTTACCTATTCAGGAGATACCCGATAACTGGATGGGGTTAGACATAGGACCAGCAAGTACGAGACTTTTTCGCGAAGCCCTCAACGATGCCCAAACGATTATTTGGAATGGTCCAATGGGTGTGTATGAGATGGATAGATATTCAAAAGGAAGTATGGCAATGTCAAACAATATTGCCCAAACACATGCAAC
>Ga0256829_1001612_pt1 | contig 18137 bp, 19 predicted proteins | sample 131447metaG_FD_185979 | JGI IMG/M metagenome (GOLD analysis project Ga0256829, IMG submission 185979) | Hydrothermal vent microbial communities from Lau Basin, Pacific Ocean - 131-447 | ecosystem: Environmental > Aquatic > Marine > Hydrothermal vents | place: Pacific Ocean: Lau Basin | collected...
CCACTCCTTGATGTAATTAAAATTCTTGGTAACTGTGTCGTTAAATTTACCATCCGGAATGATTTCAAAAGGATGTCCGCATTCGGGGCAAAGCCTTTCAAGACCTTCGCGGCGATGTCCACACGACATGCACTTTACATTCATCCATGTGGTTATCAGATACATTATTTTAAGTTTCCGTAGAAGCCTCTAAAGTAAGGATAGGATTGTTTCTGTTTCTTGCTATTCTGGAGCCTTGATTCTTCTACATCTGTTCAGGATTGCTCCCATAATTCCCGATGCCCTTTTATCTAGTTCTTCCATTGTTTACCTTCTCATCGATCACTCAAGGGGCATCCTTTATTTTTCAATATTTTTCCCTCTTGATCCAGGATTAATTCTAGTTACTCACATACAAAATTCGAGACTCAATCGGTCCTGATTGATAGATAAACAATGACTTGCCGGAAAAGATATGCAGAAACCGAAAATGTATATTATTTGAAGCTATACGCTCTTATGCCTTTTAAGAATGAGAATACTTATATCAACATGAAAGCAGCTGGGAGAGAAAAAGAATTTGATGATCTGTATGAGGCTTCCCTCAAGGAGGTCAGGGAAAAGTACTTTAACCGTGAGTACCCTCTTCTCCTCCCTCATGAAGAAACAGGTAGGGAGCTCTTCAATGATATCTCACCTATTAACACGGAAGTTATTGCAAAATTTCAGAAGGCCAAATCCGACGATGTGGATTCTGCTGTTAGCTTCCTGAAAAAATCCTACAAGGCGTGGTATGAGCAAGGGTATATTGTCAGGGCTAGAAAGTTGTTAGCTGCAGCGGATATAATGGCAGAGAGGAAATTTGAGCTGGCAGCCCTTCTTGCGTACGAACACGGAAAAAACAGGTACGAAGCTATGGGTGATGTGGATGAGGCTATAGACTTCATGCGATACTATGCTCTCAATCTCATAGAGAATCAGGGATTTGACCGTTTCACTGGAAAGGGATATGAGAATGAAGAGAGTAGAAGTGTGATGAAACCTTATGGTGTCTTCGCTGTTATAGCTCCATTTAACTTCTTCTCAATCACCGTTGGTATGACTGTTGGCCCACTGGTAACCGGGAACTCCGTTCTTCTGAAACCCTCAAGCGACATTCCTCTTGCGTCCTATCTCTTTGTCAAGATACTCATCGATGCTGGAATTCCTTCCGATGTTATCGCGTTCATAACTGGTTCCGGGAGTGTTATTGGTAATACCATCTCTTCCCACGATCAGGTAGATGGTATAGTGTTCACCGGTTCAAGGGAGACCGGTATGAGTATATTCCACAACGCTACCAAAAAGCGCGTCAAGCCGGTTATAACCGAGATGGGCGGCAAAGATGCCATCATAGTCACCTCAAAAGCAGATCTTGACAAAGCATCCGATGGTGTAATGCGCTCTGCTTTTGGATACTCCGGGCAGAAATGCAGCGCCTGCTCTATAGCCTATGTTGACGATTCGATCTACGATAAATTTATGAACATTTTTATCGAGAAGGTCAAAAAAATTACGCCCAGAGACCCCAAGGAAAAGGATGCTTTTGTAACACCCGTTATAAATAAGCAGGCCTTTGAAAAGTACAAGAAAATCATTGAACAGCTACCGAATGAAGGTAAAATTTTAACTGGAGCAAAGGTATTGGATAGGGACGGCTATTACGTTGAGCCAACGGTTGTAACAGACGTCAAGGAAGATAGCTTCATCCTCAAACAGGAGCTTTTCTTGCCAATAATAGCTGTTGTGAGAGTTGATTCCCTGAATACCGCCATTGAAAAAATAAATGAGCTCGATTACGGCCTCACCGGTGGTATATTTACGGAGGATCCGGAGGAGATAAAGGAGTACTTTGACAACATTGAGGTGGGTGTGATTTATGCCAACAGAAGATCAGGCGGCTCTTCGGGGGCAATGGTTGGTTCCCAGCCATTTGTGGGATGGAAGGCCAGCGGAAGCACCGGTAAGGGAACAGGATCCTTCTATTACCTGTCGCAGTTCCTCAGAGAGCAGTCTCAGACGATTGCTCACTAGACAGCAGCCCAAGGAAAGAATCCTGCTCCGTGATGCAAACAGATTCCTTAACCCCGAGATTTAATTTTATATTCTCCCAGAGTCTCTTCTTCACATCGTTGATATCCACATCACCATTCAACTCCATCATCATCGATGTCATCACGCTGGATGGAAAGCCACAGGGTTTTATTTTCTCGAAATAGCTCATGTTGGTGGTCACGTTCAGGGCAATTCCGTGCATGGTTATGGAGCCATTCAACTGAAACCCTATTGAACATATCTTTCTTCCCCGTGTCCACACTCCCGTCTCTTCATGGAGTCTCCCTTCGGCTGGTAAACCGTATCCAGAGAGCGTAGCAATCACAGAATTCTGGACCAAAGTAATGAGTTCCTTTATGTTCAGTTTCCGCCTGGATAGATCGGTCAGTATGTACAGAACAATCTGTCCGGGGCCGTGGAATGTAATTTTCCCACCCCTTCTTACCCTGATTACCTCAATTCCTTCAGGATCATCGCTCTTCTTCTGGTGAATGCCTGCGGTGTATACCGGATCATGCTCAGTGAAAAAGAAAACCTCTTCAACGATCCTCTCCCTTATTGCGCGAACGGCTGCTTCCTGGAGGTTCAGTGCTTTCTCATAGGGTAGTCTTCCCACATCAAAACATATGATCTTTCCCATCCCAGTATCAGTTCGGAATGGGCATTCAGTTTAAAATCTCTTCTGCCGGGCATTCTTGAAACAAAATTGCATAGGTGAATGTGGGATTTACGTGGGGTATCAAAGATATCCGCTTGAGGCCAAGCCACCAGGAAAAATTACAGGAGCACTGAAAACACCCTCTATGGTAGACCTTTGAACAATGCATTACGGTAGCTGAAAGCGAGGTATTGAATGGGATTATACTTTTTCAAGCAGTGACCCGAGGGCCATCAGCATGTGAATAAATCCCGTTGTTGCTCTGGAGAGCTCCGGATCCTTCATGAGAGACATCATTTTCATTAACCCGAGAGGTTCCGGATTCTTAGCACCATTTATCAGCGCATCAGAAAGCGCCTCGCTGTTGAACAGGATGAGTTTGATGAGATCTCTATTCTTCTCAGAGGATAGGGCGGTGCTCAGAGCAGGCAGGACATTTACCAACTTCCCAATGGCATTCATCGCTTCATCTGACTCAAGGTATGAGGTAAGGACAGTTTTGTCTGTTGGAACCAGATTCGAGACTATTTTTACTAGAGTCTTTAGCACACCGCTTGTGTTGAGTTTTTCCAGGAGTTCAACCAGTTCGAGGGTTAGCTCACTATTTTCGTAAACGAACCTCAGTAGCTCTTCTATTCCATCTCTTTCATTATCAAGCTCTTTCTCATTTATAGCATTCATTTTATATTCACCTCATATTATTCCTCTAATTACCGCGGAAAAATAAGTATCAGAATAGTTAAGGCGATACCAGAAATCACTCTCACTGGGAAGGGGCGTTCTCGGGGGCTCCTCATAACTATACGAAATGCTGATTCCCTTTCTACCACCAACCATTGCACTGCAACCGGTTGTACCATCATATCTTTCCTCTGATTCAAGACCCCTGATCTCGTCCGTTATTCTCCTGGACAGGTACTTTACCTGATAGACCGTTGAAAGTTCTGATTTTGGAACCTCGTTGATGGTGGCGTCCCCAATAGCATATAGGTTCTCTGCACCCTCAACCTTCAAAGTTTCCCTATCTACCCTCACGAGGCCACCCTCGTCTGTTATACCGATGTTCTGAAGGGATGTGCTACCAGATACAGGAGGAGTCAGCACCAGCAGATCATAGTTCAGGATCTCACCGGATTCAGATATTAGCTCTCTGTTTTTTTGGCTTATCTCAGCTGCCCTGAAATTTGTGTGAATGTTAACTCCCATATTGTGGTATAAATCATTCAGGAGCGAAGAGATATTCTTATGGCCGAAGAGATCAGCATCAGGATAAACAAGATGGACTTCAGATTTTGGGAGCCTGCCGTTCTTCACCATCTCGGCAAACAACAGTGCGAATTCATGAATATCAAGGGGACAGTGAAGCGGAGGGCCGCTTAGACCGACAACAACACGTCCACCTTTAAACTTCTCAATATTTTTCCTCAGTTCAAGGGCGTGCTGAAGATCTCTAAAGTGTTTACCCTCCCCATCATATCCCGGTATCTGGTAAGTCGCGGGAACAGTGCCTGTGGCCAGAACAAGCTTGTCAAATTTGAAAATCTCATTGGATCCAGTTTTTACGACCTTTTCATTAACCCGGATATTTGTAACATAGTCTCTAACGTAGCGAATTCCACTGGAAAGTAAAAACCTCGTTGCCTTAACGCTGGACCTGTATTCCTTCAAACCAAGGGAAATCAGCGTACCATCTGATTTGCAGAAATGCTTGGGCTGATCTCCTATGACCGTAATGCTGAGGTTATCGGTAGAATTTGACCTCCTCAGCCTGTTCGCAAGAGCTATGGCTGCACTTCCACCTCCTACAATGAGAATTCTATTATGGGCAGACATTTTTACACCTTTTCACAAAGCGAGTGCTAAGAAGTGAATTCGGCAATATAAAAAACGAAATATGGGTGAAATCTGGCTGAAGAGATCCGCTCAGCCTCCTCTCGCCAGCAATCATATCAGATCTCATTACAGGTAGGTATTTCACCGTTTTATATTATAATTCCCGTTTATATCTTTGAGCTGCTTATGAAACTGTTGTTCTGGTTTCTTAAGCCAAAGGTTCTAATCTTCTGCCCCTTTTTTTTGACGCAATGAACGTTTCGAGATTTTTCCCTGAAGGTCAATTAAGATAAAGATTTATATCAATGTTATATTGAGCACCAATGGAATCTTCTCTCGAGATAGTGGAAAAACAGAAGAAATCAATAAAGCTGAAGATGCTGCACTATGACAACACTCTCCTCAAGCCTCTGATCGAGGAAATATTGAAGGATGATATGGTCGAGGAGGCGAGATATTACATACGCCACCCTGTCATAGATGATCCTGAAATTATCATAAAGGTTAAGGGAGGAAGCCCTCAGGCAGCGCTGAACAGATCCATAAAACGTCTGAGTAAGAACTTTGAGGATCTCCTGGCTGATTTTAACAGAGAGCTCAAGCAAATTACTTAAGATCGGTACAAGGATAAGAGTTGAGAGAGTACATCCTCGAATTCAGCAGGGAATCGTTCTTGGCCGTTTCAAATATCCTGCTATCCTTTTCTAACCTTCTTCCGGAATTTCGTGTCATCGTTCGTAGAGAGAATCTTGCGGTCGTTCGTGCTGATCTCTCATCGATCAAAGAGATGGCTTTCCTGAACTATGCATCTGAGGTTCTTACAACTTTTGAGGATCTTGACGAACTCAGTGATACTCTTCTTCCATATGGCACCTTCCACGTCAGGGTCACACATTACCTGTCAGAGAAAAAAATTTCGGAATCAGCCCTGGGCTCAGTTCTTCAAGGAAAAAGATCCATCAGTTTCAAAAATCCTGATTTCATAGTAAGGGCTGTTTACATCGATAAATGGTACCTCGGCATACTTAAATTCCAGAGAGACCGAAAATTTGAGAACAGGAGAAGGGCACCTCTTAGGCCTTTCTTTTCTCCAATCACTCTCCCTCCGAAGTACGCTAGATTTCTGGTGAATCTGAGCCAAACCCGATCAGGCGATAGAGTACTCGATCCCTTCTGCGGGACTGGAGGTATATTGATTGAGGCAGCTCTAATGGGCAGGAAGGTCACAGGTGTGGATGTTTCTCTCAGAATGGTGAGCGGCTCTAGGCTCAACCTCAAATACTATAATCTCAGTGGCACTGTTTTGAGGGGCAACATCATCGGATTTGAGTTTGAGGAAAAATTTGATGCCATAATAACCGACCCTCCATATGGGAGGAGTTCTCCAAATCCCATCTATTCGGTCGATGAACTGTACAGCCTGATGTTTCCTAAATTTTTTAGCCTTCTCAGGGATTCAGGATATATTTCCATGATCACTCCAGATATGGAACTCGTGGAGAGGTATTCAGCTTCTTTATTTGATGTCGTGAGTGTTACATCATTCAGACAGCACAGGTCACTTACCAGATACTTTGTTTCTCTGAGGAAGAGAAAGGTGCAGGGAAAATTGCTTTAGGTTTTAATATGATCGAAGATTGATCACACCTATGAGAGAATTCAGGGATTTCAGGGGGAATGTCGTGGAGATTCCCGAAACACCGGAAAGAATAGTCAGTCTCAGCCCTGCCATAACCGAAACACTCTTCGATCTATCTCTTGATAGAGAGATAGTAGGGGTCTCAGCGTTCTGCAGAAGGCCAGAAAAGGCTGCTTCAAAGAGAAAAATCGGTTCCTACGGAACGGTGAATAGAAAACTTCTCGATGAGTTAAAGCCCGACCTGATTCTCGGTGTTTCTGGCTATCCGGAAGTTTTTTTGAAGGAACTTTCATCAAGTTATCCCACCGTGGTCTTTGAGTTACCGAGAACCATCATGGGCATTCTGGATATGTTCATCCAGATTGGTGGTGCCGTGAATAGATCAGATGAAGCTCATGGTCTTGTTCAGATGTTGATTGAGCATCTGCGTCCCATAGACCTGGGCAGGAGGATCACCTATTATCTTGAGATTGATCTGGGTGGGCCGGTAACATTCGGTAGGTATTCTTACATCACCGACACACTTTCGTATTTCGGTTTTGAAAGCATTTACTCAAACGCTGACAGAGAATGGCTCCAGTCGTCAGACGATCGGATTCTTTCCGCAGATCCTGACGTGGTGATCTATGAGCCTAAAATGTTCAGCGGTATGAGTGGCGATAAATTTCGATCGCTGGTGCGAGAGAGGGGATGGGATAGATTGACAGCTTACAGTAATGGTTTGATTTTCAAGACTCCCGGAGACCTTGACTTCTTTGCTCACCATGGTCCCTCTTTCTTCAGAGAGGTAATACCATGGATCAAGAGAGTGCTTGCAGAACCCTTTCTTCAGTGAGAATGCTAAAGCCTGGTGGGCCATAAAAAATGTTTACATTTATTTATGATGTAGCCATGATATTGTGGATCATGATTTTCAACAGCCCTGAACCGGAGGATAATCAATGAGGATTCTGACCCTTATCTTCGTGATCGGTGCGGCATTGCTGGTTGTGTCAACACCTTTATCGCAGATTGCGGTTCATACCTCTGATGCATCATCAGGCGGGAAAACGCGTTTGGTGTCGTTGCACATTAAGATCCCCCACTCTCTTCTCAACAGTTCAAATCCGGTGGGAGAATACAGGGGCTCGATGAGTATTCTTATTTTTCTTAAGTACGCAAATAGTTCCATGCTTTCCAGGTATCTCGCAGATCTCAATAACCCGCACAGTGCATACTATCACCGTTATCTCAGTCCGGAGGGATTCGACCACCTGTTCGGTCTCTCCCCATCCACCTATTCGTCAATAGTTAGGTTTTTCTCCTCCATGGGGCATGTCAATGTATCCACCTTCAGTGACCACAATTCCCTCCTCCTATCTGGGAAATCATCTTATTTCTCAAGAGTAATGAACACACAGATCATTCTGTTCTCCCACGGAGGCAGATTCTTTCATTCCATAACAAAACCCCCGAGGCTGCCTTCGTGGATTGCCAGCAAGATAGGCGAGATCATAGGACTGACACCTCTGCCCAAAGCTGGTGTAGCTCTGCATTTCGAAAAAAGGCGTAGCGATTCAATCCCGCCAATACAGTACCATTTCGGGTATCCGGCCCCACTCCTGACTTCTGGAACTCACTCAATAGTACAGTTTCTCTGGGGTTCAGATTTTCAGCGAGCATATGCCGAACTGCCCATTCTCAATGAGAGTCAAAAGGGGAACACTTCTATCGTAAACATAATGTGGTCAGGCCACACCGATCTGCAGCAACCCACCGCTCCTTTCTATCCTCCGGATGTCTATGGATATCTGAACACAACGCTTCCTCCTTGGGAGATGAAGCCAAAAATCTACGCTATACCTGTAAATGGTGCTCCCTCCCCGGGATCATCGTCACAAAAGGATATCACCGGGGCATCGGTTGAGAACACTCTTGATCTGGAGATGCTCGGGAGCCTCGCTCCAGGTTCCAGAATATACGATATATACGGTCCAGACCATAGCATTTCGTCGATACTTACTGCCTTGGATTATGCCCTGAATCCCAATTATTCTCTGTACCCCGGTCTTTACAATTTACGGGTAATTACAAATTCATGGACATCCAGGCAGATGAACCTCACAGCCTGGAACGACCTCTCGATGGAGGCAGAGGCAAGGGGGGTCACCATACTCGCTGCAAGTGGGGATTCTGGTGATAACCGCTCCAGTTCCAAGTACACGGGTAGTTTCACGTCCTTTCCGGGTTGTGAGGCTTTTGGAGGTTATGGTGTGACATCGGTGGGAGGCACCACGATGAGGCTAAATCTCTCAAACGCTTCTCAGGCGCAATACCTGAAACCCATCGATCAGGTCGCGTGGTTTGTGAATGGCTCGAACGTTCCGAGCGGCGATACGCTGGGTTCTGAAGGAGGCATTGATCTTAACATATCGGAGCCCGTGTGGCAGAGCAGCTCATTGGCGAATAACATCCTCGGAGGGCGCGGCAGAGGGGTGCCCGACATTTCAGCGGTTGCCAACAACACGATCATTTTCATCACACTTCATGGAGTCTCCTACTATGGGGGTTCTAACGGTTACATTGTGACGAAGGGTACGAGCATATCCAGCCCCGTACTTGCTGGTATAGTGGCTGAGATCGATTCTTATCTGGCAGTTTCCGGTGAACCACCACTTGGATACCTGAATCCTCTTCTCTACAGATTGGGAAATGCTCAGTATGGTTTTCATCAGGGAAGACTCTCGCTGGGAGGATATCTCTTCGAGGACCCGTATTTTGAGATCCTCAGCGGACACAATTCCCTATACAGAGAACAGTATGGTTACAGTCTTGTAACAGGCCTCGGAACACCAAACGTGATCAATATTACCCATGATGTTGTGCATGACATGGTAGCACTTCCCATTTATGCCATAAATTTCACAATAGCTACCGGAAACAGCAGCGGTGTCTTGAAGGTGACAGTGGACAACAACACTGTGCCATGGAATAAAACTCATTTCATCCTCTTCTTGAACAATGGCACTTATCATTATACAGTAAAGTTAAAGAATAGCACTTTACGCACCCTCATCGGCGTCTTTACGGTAAACGGTACGTCCCTTTCGATCGTTGTTCAACCGAATCAGACTGAAGGAATAAATCATCCGTTCACAACGCTCTCCGGCTGGATCGTATACTCTGTCCTGGGGGCTATAGTTCTAATCATTTCCCTTATCCTCCTCGCCACAAGAAGGAGAAGGTGGTGAGGTTCGAGGGAAAGGTTATAATGAACGGTTATATGGATACTTATGGAAAAGAAGTATTGGAAGGAATCTGCCGCTCAGCTTCAGAGGATTGTTCTACCTGAGGATACTAATGTTTATGGAAATCTTTACGGAGGGCGCCTTGTTGAATGGATAGACAACGTTGCTTCCATAGTTGCCTTCAGGCACGCAAGAAGGAAAGCTGTCACTGGCAGTATTGACAGTCTCTTTTTCATGTCTCCCATCAGAATGGGAGATATTGTGAGCCTCGATGGGAGAATAAACTTCGTAACGACATCAACAATGGAGATCGAGGTAAATGTATACTCTGAGGAAGGAACCACGGGTGACAGGAGGTTTACCACAAATGCATTCCTGACGTATGTTGCTGTTGACGATCTTGGGCATCCAACCAGGGTTCCTCAGCTTATTCTCAAAACTGAAGAAGATAAGAGGAGATATGCGGAAGCGGAGCAGAGAAACATTGTGAGGAAGAGAAATCTGGAGATCGTTAAAAGAGCCATGCGTGAAAAGGCATCTGAATGAGTTTTTTAAATCTTCTCGCTTTCGAACTTAGTCTTGCATAGGTTTATCAGCAAAGGGAATATCTTCCGGAGCAGGTTAACAACATCGCAGTTTTCTTGTTGAAAGTCATTACCGCAAGGGATTGATTGGGTCAGTTTCCACATGCTATTTGTTCAACCAATTTCCCATCTATCAAAGGAGATTTGCATGTAACCTTGATAGATGAGAAAGCCCATGTTTTGCGAATTCTGTGAGTTTTAGCGCCCATCGTTTATATATATCCATGGGATCACGAAAAATGGTAATTAATGCAATAATTCCCCTTGCAGCTATAGGCACTCAGCTGCAGATACAGGGGATGATCAACAGAATATACGAATTGATAATATCGGTCTCCGCGATTGTAATTGCGATTCTCTGGATTCCTATAGGTATAGGATTTTTCAGTTCTGACGAATCAAAAAAGCTTGAAGCTAAATCCAGATTCAAGAATGCCGTTATAGGCACCTTCATTTATGTACTTGCCGTAAGTGGAGCACTTTACGCCATATTCACATTCATAGTCACAGGTTCATAGGTATGCTGTCGATCAACGTGATCGCACAGTACCTTGGTGCTGCTGTGGCTATCGTTAATCACGCTTATATTTATATCATTTCAACAATGTGGCTTGCGATAGCGCAGTATGGGATATCACCATCAAATGCTTACTTGCAGCCGGAGCTCAGTCAAAGTTCCTTTGTATCACTGTTTGCATATTTCTCGGGTATTGATGCGCAGATAATAGCACTCATCGCAGCTATCTCCGCGATTCTTTTCCTCTCACTTAATTCTCTCTATGAATCGCCTTCTCCTGTTAGATATGTGGTGCGGTTGGCTGCCGGGGTTTCTGTGATGATTTTCTCCTTTGACATTATGAAATATCTGCTGGTTTTTGAGCACTCCCTCTATTCTCTTGTATGGCAGAGCGCAGGCCTAAACTGGTATTCCCTCACCTCAATTCTCGGGCTCAACAGCAAGACACTGCTACCCACTTCCCTCAACGGGATCAATAACGAACTGGTGACTTTTCTTCTGTTGACATCTCTTTTCACGGTAACTGGAACAATGCTCGGCACGCTGATGATACGCGAAGCCCTTCTTCTTGTTCTCATGATCACTCTCCCTTTTATATCTGCTCTATTTATTATCCCCGGTCTGGACAGATATGCTTACAATCTCTGGGTATTCACGATCCAGATGACAGCCCTCCCCTTCCTAATACTGGTCCCGATCTACCTGGCCAGTCTGTTCTCCTTTAACTTTCCACTTCAGCTTGCGCTTCTTGGATCGGTACCCATTATCCCCGTAATCTTCCTGAGGGAGAGGAGAGCCTTTTCACTGGGTGCGGTTCTCTCACTGTTTGATATAAGCAGTTCCCAACCATTCTCATTCGTACGTTCTTACAGCAAACCCAATTTCCCACCGGGCTTTTCTGAAAAGGAGTTCCTTCAGGGTAAAAGTGATCGCGGTGTGGAGGCAATAACCAGGGATGGAAGGGTTAGATGGGAGCATCTGGAATCGATCGGTTCCGACTATCGGAGATTTGGAGGTGATCGCCCGTGAATAGTTTAAATTCGAACCCTTACGCTTACAGAGGTTATCAACATAAATCTCTGGTGAGAATTCTTCTTTTACTCGTGGTGTCGGTTATCACCGCAACCCTGCTAGGAAAGTTCATCGGTGATATGGCACTGATTCCGGCCGCAATGTTATTCTTTCTTGGAGCCCTCCGGATCAATTCTGAGCCCCTGCTTCTGATACTATGGCGCTTGATCTCATTTTATATTTCGGGAAGGGCGGGAGACCTGAAGATTAGGATATCAGCAGTAAAGAGAGGCGACAATCACTTTTACACATACCGCGGTAAGCTTTATCTTCCACTGAAGCTCATAGCACCGCGGAGGGTGGGTGCCACATCATCAGAGAGAAAACTTCAATGTGACATCATTGAAGAGATTTTGAAGAGTATAGAATGCGGCTTTTCAGTACTATCCACGCCCATAACAAGCACCCGTGTGACCAGTCATGAAGGCAATAAAAGTACTGGGGATTACTTTGAAATGAAGAGGAGAATAGAGGAGGGATCGGTATCAAACGCTTCGTTCATCGTTCTGGAGGCGAGAAACGCGACGGAAGATGCCATATTATCTTTGAGTGCCAGCGCAGAGAAGATAAGGGAGGTCTCCCGGGGGATAAGGATTGAACCCGCATCACTGGAAGATCTTTTTGGATATATTCTACCCGCAAAGCCCAGCTCGCCGCAGCTATCCATTCCCTGCAGATGCAGAAGAAAATACTTCAAGCTTGGTGTCCACTACTATATGGGGATCGAGATAACGGATTATGGATCAGGAAATGCTGGCTATCTTTCACAGGAAATTGACTCTCTTAATTTCCCCTGTTATGTACGTTTTCATGGAAACGTGTTGCCAAAAAACAGGGCGGAAAGAATTCTCAAATCGATGATCGCTGAGAGATCTTCAGACTTGAAACTTGGTGGACTTCCTGACACCGGAAGAAAACAGGCCACTCGGCAGCTTCAAGAACTCAGGAAGATCTCATCCTCACTTGAAACGGCGGGAGTGCCGCTGATAAGGGGCTCTCTCACCATCTTAATTAGTGCAGACAGCCCTATAGAACTCTCCAGGAGATACAGGCGTATAAGCGCAGCTTTAGAATTCATGGGCTTCAGGATCAGGATCACTGAATATCTAAATAGAAAGAAGATCGAGCGATTGATGCCATTGGGTGATTCAGGATACCCTTATATTTCAAGTTCTGAGAACCTTTCGTGTATTCTCCCGGGCTTCTTTGAACCCGCAGACAGTGTTGGGATCCTGATTGGACTTAACGGTGTGACGGGGAAAGGTGAATACCTATCACCTTTCTCCGGGCATTCATTCAATATGCTCGTGGTCGGTGAAACGGGTTCCGGGAAAACTCATCTGGCGAAACTCATTGCCAGACGTGGAATTCAGGCGGGGGTATTCAGAAGGGTATTGATAATTGATCCTCTGCACGAATATGATCCAGATTATTTTCCCGGAAACACAGGCATCATTGATCTCTCGGCTGGTGATTATCCCGTATTGCCTGATTCAGCATCTTCTGATCTCCTGAATAACCTAACATCGCTACTGAAAAGAATTCTGGATCTAGATCCAGATGATTACAACCACATACAGTCGCTTGTAGCTTCATTCATTTCCTCAGGGGTTAGGGATATCAGGGACATATTGCTTGGCTTAAAGCAGAAGTCGGGTCTGCATGCCGGCCTCATAGATTATGCAATATCCAACTACTTTATCAGACCCGTGAACCTGGATCCCGGCCAGGATCTAACTGTTGTGAGGCTCTCATCGGGTGACAGCATATCTCGCGAAATTCAGCTCCTTCAGATTGCGTCCTTCTCGTACGAATGGATGAGTTCAGGAGGTGATGCAAAGGCAATCATTGTAGATGAAGCGCACCTCTTCCTTGATCAGGGTCAAACTGTAAGGGTGATGGATCAGATGGTCCGTAACTCGCGACATTTTGAAACGTCCGTAATAAACGTTACGCAGAATTTTTCCGATTTTCGTAGGAGCACTTACTCTCTTAGCATGATAAACAATAGCGCTGAAATTTTTCTATTCAGAAACAAACTTGATAGCGATGAACTTTCTGCACTCTTTGGAGACCTTATTCCCGGGAATGCATTTCTACGGGGTCTCAGAGGTGGGAAAGGCGCCTCATACTCGGAGTGTGTCAGAATATCCGGATCCCGCTCCTATCCAGTAAAAATAATATCTACCCCTCAGGAACTTTCGTGATAGATAAGCGAAATAAAGAATAACCCATCAGGATGGAATACGCATCTATCTCTTAAGCGTCATGCCTTTGATTCATTCTCTTTTTCAAAACCGAGGGCAACGAAGAGAATGCCAAAGATGGTTACAGGCGCCACAAATGAATACATTCCTATATCGCCCCAGTCACTGTAAAGGATGTTCCAGACCACGTAAAATCCGAGTGGTATAGATATGAGTATCAGGCCAAAGAACCTGTAGAACGAGAAGATGGTAAACCCACCTCTCTTCTCAACGTGATCTCGCTCAAGCGATTTTGAAGGCTGCCCAGCCAGTTTTCTATCCATGCTTGCTCACCCCATTATTCTACCATAAATAAATTTATTGTGCTTCTCGCAGTGTTCAGGCTGAATTGTTCTAACTTTATCTTCATTGATTGCCGTGTGATATGTGATGGAACTCTTAGAAAGAGATATTCTCTCTAGATAATCTTAATTTATTCAGAATTCATATAAGTCCGTGGTTTCGTTGAGGATCAAGAGGGTTTATGATCCCCCGTCTCAATCGGATGGCCTGAGGGTGCTCGTCGATAGACTCTGGCCCCGCGGTCTCAAGAAAGAAGACGCAAAAATAGATTTGTGGATGAAAAATATCGCCCCCTCCCCGGATCTCAGGAGATGGTTTGCTCATGATCCGTCAAGATGGGAGGAGTTCGCAAAACGATATGAAGAAGAGATCGTTAACACCCCTGAATTCAGGGAGCTGAGAAAGATCTGCAGCAACCAGGACGTCACCCTCCTTTTTGCATCCAGGAATAGAGAGATGAACAATGCTGTGGTCCTGAGAGTGCTTCTATCAATGAACAGGAAATAATTTGTTAGTTATTGTCAGTCTCTTATTCCCCTTTCAGAGATCACATATGTCAGGATGATCAGTGACGCGGCAAGAATAGTTAAATATAATAACCAGAGCCCTACATTGGCCAACTGGCTTCCTGTAAGCGTGCCGTTGATTATAACCGTGCGAATAGCCTCTGATGACCAGGATACAGGGTTGTACTTGGCGATGCTGTTGATCCACCCGGCCATGATCCCCGACGGAAACATGGCATAGCTGACAAATACCAGGGGTAGATTTACGAGATTTAGTATGCCGAATATCGTCTCCATCCTCGTTACTCTGATCGCAATGATGCTGAAAAGAGAGGAGAAGATCAGAGCTAGAAGAATAACCGCCGTTATCAGAACAGCTGAGTCAAAGAGTGAGAATCCGTTTTCGAATCTTAAGCCGTTTGGAAGGATCATGGCGGCGAAAATGAGTATTGCCACCTGGACCAGGATTCTGAATGTGGACGAGAATATCTTGGAGAACACGATAGAACTTCTCCTGATGGGTGATGAAAGATACCGGCCGAGAGGGCCGAGCCTCCTATCGAAGATGATATTCACACCGGAGAACATTGCTGTGAACACAGATGTTATTGAGAGAACTCCGCCAATGATATAAGTAATGTAGTTTGGAGCGCCCTGAAGAAATATTGTCGGAAAACGCCCGAGAGCGCTTCCAAACAGAGCGATCCAGAAAAACGGTTGAATGAGCCCCGTTATGAGGGATACGGGATTCCTGTACCATCTGATCAGTTCCCGGGAGGTGAGAGGGATAAGTCCACTCAACGCCTCAACCTCCCTATAGTAAACATACTCTTTCTGGCATCGCCTCCCTCCTCATCCCTTAGGCTTCTTCCTGTGTATTCAAGAAAAACCTCATCCAGTGTGGGTTTCTGTATGGTTATTCTGGTTATCTTAACAGAGTGGGATGAAAAGTAGTTGATGAGATCAGGCATTGTCTCGTCGGAATTGGGAACTTTTATTCTGAGCGTGTTAATTCCCGAGAACCTTTTCTCATTATTGGAGAAGAATTTCTCTCCTATCTTAAGATCATCAGGGGAGGCGAACGTTATCGTTATGTAGTCTTCCTTCATGGAATTTTTCAGGTTTAACGGTGTATCGGTAACAAGAATCTTACCGTTGTCCATAATGGACACACGATCCGCAAGGGCATCAATCTCCTCCAGATAGTGGCTCGTCAGGATGATCGTGACATCCAGCCTTTTTCTCAGATCGCGTATGTATTCCCACATCTGCATTCTCGTGTTAACGTCAAGACCGAGAGTAGGTTCATCCAGAAAAAGGATATCCGGATCATTAACCAGACCAACGATTAGTTCTAGCCTCTTTCTCATCCCGCCGGAATAGGTTTTCACACGCCTGTGCGAATGCTTTTGGAGTTGCACCATGTTTAGTAACTGATCTATCCTCCGGTTTGCTTCATTGGTGGGTATATCATAAAACCGTGAAACTAACTTGAGGTTCTCGTAACCTGTCAGATCCTCATCAGTGGTGAGATCTTGTGGCACAACTCCTATCCTCTTTCTCACTTTCAATGATTCTTTAACAATATCAAGCCCTGCAACGGTGGCTCTTCCCGATGTTGGTGTCACTCTGGTGGTCAGCATCCCTATAAACGTGGTTTTTCCAGCTCCGTTTGGGCCGAGTATACCATAAACCTCACCCTTCCGTATCTGGACGGTTAAACTATCAACGGCTTTAATAGAACCCCTATAGATCTTTGTCAGATTGTCGGTCGTTATGATGGATTCCATACTACCTATACTACTCCCCCCAACGCACTATATTTTTGCAATGAATTTATGGTTAGACTTTTGTTAATGTCGAATTCGACATAAGTAATCACTACTTAAGTGTTGTGAGGTGGATTTGTGTGGGATCATACCCTAGGAAATAGCTAGGACGGGTAAACAATATAAATAACAGGTGCAGAATGGTGTACTATCGTTCATGATCTCTTCCTTTTGAAATATTATATAATATTCTGAGTGGCTCTCTTCTGGATCGTGTGTGTATGAGTATGCTCAAAAATATGGCACAGAAAATAGTTAAACAAACTATCTCTGGTGTATCAATTAGCTTTGCAGAGGAATTCTATGGTGAGGTTCCAAAACCGGACCATAAATCACCTATCTCCTTAATGCTTATTGATTAAAAATTTGTCCATGGTATATTGAGGGATCCCATCATCTGATGTTTTACTTCCTATTTTGAAGAAGTTCTCAGACTGGGACATTGTCAAAATTTAGTTAATTCTTTAAGGATTTGCAGTTCACAACCGAAATCATGAAATATGGCGGAAACATTCATTTACATGCGACTGAGGAAGGCGCCCTACACTGAGTCCAGGAGGATCTCCACACATCTTGACGATTATGCCTCAGTAGATTCTTCTCCTCTCTTTCTGGTCAACAACATCCTTGTGATGGACATCTAACTCAAGGAAAACAATCTCATCAGCTTCATGAATCCAAGGTGCCCTAAATGCCGCTCAAAGAATGTGGTTAGAAAAAGAACATGCCTCACGACCATGGAGAATGGTACAGTGTTCAGGGTTCAGAATTATATCCGCAATGACTGCAGATATTCATTCGTTGCACGTCCGTCGAACTATGGTTATAGAAAGCACGACCTACCCTGACGATGTCAGGGAAAAGAGTCTCAAAATAAGAGTGAAAACATCTATGAGGAAGGCAGCAGACCTCTTCCGCTTCTCGGTAACGTGATCATATCATATGAAACCATCAGGAAATATGTTCCTTCCCCGCCGGACGTGGTTATGCATTATTCCGGATATTTCGTGCATGAAGAGCAGTACGCATGCATTAACGGAATGGAGAAATACAGGGCACTCCAGAGATTTACCATCCCGAAGGAGATATTTATCACAACAGACTGGTACCATTACGAATCCGTCTTGGAACGGTACCGGAAAGACTGAGCATACGCATAAGAAGGTAGAGGTGCCTCTTCCACATCGAGAAGGATCTCGCGCACAGGATAGCCTATTCAGGGAAGGAAGAAGAACTTGACATAGCAGAGCGTATGATCAGGTACACGTTCTTCTAGAATAAAACAAATCTGGACAAACTGAGAAAGAACCGAGATGCGATCATGAGGCTCACCGAAGGCAGGAACGACGAGGAGATTGTTGAGACAATTCTGGATAAGATCATGAGCCTTTACGGTGAGGACATTATAATTTTCGGTTTCCTCAGTTTTGTCAAAAAGCATCGGAAAGAGGTATTCATGCATCTTTAGTATCCACGGGTGGAGAAGATCTCAGACAAGGCAGAATAGCATTTCTCGATCCAGTCATGGCTGCTGAAACACTGGGTTAAGACAAAAGAAGGGTTGCTGAGGATATCCTACTGGTATCACTGATACTTATTAACCGGAACTTGACAATGTCGGAAAATCGATATATATATACCTGTAAATCAT
>Ga0256829_1001613_pt1 | contig 18136 bp, 12 predicted proteins | sample 131447metaG_FD_185979 | JGI IMG/M metagenome (GOLD analysis project Ga0256829, IMG submission 185979) | Hydrothermal vent microbial communities from Lau Basin, Pacific Ocean - 131-447 | ecosystem: Environmental > Aquatic > Marine > Hydrothermal vents | place: Pacific Ocean: Lau Basin | collected...
CAAAGAACAAATTGAAACACTGAATATTTGGGCAAACTTCTTATACGGCCCAATCCTAGAAGATGCCGTAAGACCAATCGGTGAAATCACGAATGGCGTATATGGCCGTGAGATTGCCGAAAAGGTGCATAAAAAGCTACGTGAGGTTGGCGGCGTGCAAGTCCCGCGTGAGTTTGTCTTTATGGATCGCGCTGCACTTGGCCTTGGCTCTGTGTTCTTGCACCTTAAGGCAGAGATTAACTGGTATCGTGTCTTTAACGAACTTATTGACGGGCTTGATATAGCGCAGCTTGAAAAAACCCAAAATGAAGCACTGGACAAGTTTGGGATTACAAACCCGAATACAGCAGAATAACAGTTACTGCCACTGTGGATAAAACCATCCACATATCCCCACGAATACAGTCATAAACCTTTGTTTTTATGTGTTTTGAGACGCATTTTCCCGCATAATTTTATTGCGCACATCATGCGCTTCATAAAATCAAAGGACCGCATTCGTCATGCATATAGGGGAAAAACCAAAAGCACACAGCCACAACCCGGAATCAGGGAATATCTTTTTTACGCTGTTCGGCGCCGTTGTTATTGTCGGCTTGCTTGGTACAATCATTATGTCCACGATGCGTGGCCCCCTCACCACAATGGTGGAGGTACAAACTCGTACCAAAGCCGAAATCGAAATGGACATTGCATCAAAGCTTGTTTTGCTGGAAGCAACACAGTTACCTGATGATGGCGATTGTGATGCAGACGGTTTTGTTGAGCCGCTGGAATATCTGGATGCCGGCGGCGCTGGCCCGGCGGGCGGCGGATTTCTGCCGACGGCTGTGTCCTCCTCTCGCATAGACCCGTGGGGCATTGAATTCGGATATTGCGGATGGGATGCCGGGGCTGTCACAGGCTCCATCGGTTGTGATATTAACTCAAACGGTACAAGCGAAAGGCTGAACGGAAATGGTGATCCGGGGGATGAAACATATACGGTCATTGCCGTTATATCCGCAGGGCCCGATCAGATTTTCCAAACAACATGTTCAGGCGGGGCATCCCCTTCCATCACAAAAGGCGGGGATGATATTGTTTCGCAATTTTCTTATGGCGCGGCGATTGCGGCAACAAACGGATTGTGGAACATCAAAAGCGGCGATCCGTCGATTGCAGAAATCGACAAGAACCTTGAGGTAACAGGCGGCGCAGCCTTCACAGGCGGCATTGACCTTACCGCCAGTTCTGCCGCATTACGCCTTGGTGCCGCGTCGATGCTCTTCCCCGATGAAACAACCCTATCCACCTGTAACGCGGCCAATAACGGCCTTGTTCGTGTTAACACCACCCCTAACCCAGACGTGCTGGAATTATGCGATTCCGTTAATGGATGGGTGTCTATCTCAAACGGGTTTTGGTCAGGCGGCTCAGGCAATGATATATATTACAACACCGGCACACCGCAAGTCGGCATCGGCACAACAACCCCCGGCAGCACATTAGAAGTCAGCGGTGACGTGAGTATTTCCGACGTCTTGAATGTCGCAAACGGATTTAACCTGACAGGTGGTGACGCCGCAATCGCCAATAACATGACGGTTACGGGCACAGTTGGGGTTACAGGGCAAACATCTTTGGGGCTGTTACAGGCCTCCGGCGATGTTGTCTTTGACAGTGCCCTTTCCGTTGACGGGCAAGTCATCTTTGAAAATGATCTGGACCTGCGGGACTCCATGGCAAATTCAGACGGTGACGTCACGATTGACGATGCCCTGCACGTCACCAGTGGTGATGTGACAATTGATGATAACCTAATTGTGGTTGGCTCATCCGACCTTCAAAACACCATCATCAATACAACAGGTGATGTCACACTCGATGATACCGCCGTGATAACGGGAACGCTTGATGCACAGGGTGCTATCTCTGATTCAACAGGTAATCTTACACTCAGCGATGATGTCGATATCTCGGGCGACCTCGATGTAACGGGCGATATTGACGGCACAAACCTCTCTGCCAGTGTTGCCGTCAATGCAGGGACAACCATCAATGTGAACGGCGATATTCTAGGCCCCCCGCTCAGCTGTACGTCTGTACAAAAATTGGAATGGAACCCCGGATCAGGCTGGTCATGTGTAACCGACCTGCAGGGTGGATCAGGTGGCGGCATTCCCGCACTGGATGATGTCAGTGACGTCACCGCGCCAACCCCCGCGAACGGGGATTGTATCGTTTACAATAACGTTTCAGGAAATTGGGAAAGCGCCGCATGTGCAGGGATCGCCGCGGGGGTTTTTGAAATTGTATCCAACGTTGCGCGCGTTAAATCCTCTGCCGGGTCATATGCCAATGATGATTTGGTATTCGGATCAGACCAACTGGTCGAAGACACAGGAAACGCCGATGATGATGCGCGCCTGTTTTTTGATAAATCCAAAGCGGCCTTCCGCGTTGGTGATAGCGAAAATACGACTGTCTGGAATGATGCCAACGTCGGCACCAACAGCATCGCCATCGGATCACAACTAACCGCAAGCGGAAGCTACTCCACGGCACTTGGCAGAGAGGCCATCGCGGCCAATACTGACACATTGGCAATCGGCCTGGGCACAGCAGCAGGCGCCGATCCGCAAGTATCAGGCACATCATCCATCGGCATATTTATGGGCGACCAAAGCGGCGCAAATGTATCATCGGCCAATACCATGGCCATTTTGGGCGGCGCTGTTGCTATTGGCTCAACCGCGGCCTCAACCTCAGGGTCACAGCCATTGGAATTGGACGTAACAGGTGATATCGGCGCAAATAATTATTGTGATGCGGACGGTAATAATTGCTTCACGGCGGCAGGCGTATCAGGCGGAATCTGGACAGATAACACCACATATATTTCGCGCCAAAACCTTAGCGTCATCAACACAGGACAAACCAGCACAACGGCGAACCTTGATGGTGACGGCACGCGTGCATTATACGACCCGAATAAAGCGGCCTTACGCGGCGGTACAATCAGCGGGGGGAACACCGCATGGCAGGATATAAATATTGGCAATAACAGTATCGGTTGGGGGCAAAATACACTCGCCAGCGGCCCGGGCAGCGTCGCCCTTGGCTATGAAGTCAGCGCCACAGGCGATTATGCCATCGCACTTGGCGGGTCAGGCACATCTGCCGTCGCCAATAATGCGATTGCAATCGGCAGCGACCTCGGCGCGGCCAGCACAGGCAGCATTGCCATCGGGCACGGAAACGTAATTTCAGGCGGAACAAATGCCATGGCGATCGGTACGAATGCCCGCACCAGCGGAGATTATTCCGCGTCCATAGGGCTCGGCGCGGCTGCAGGAACATTCCCGATAGTCTCAGGTGCCAATTCACTCGGTATATTCATGGGCGATCAATCCGGCTACGACCTCAGCGACAGCAACTTTATGGCCTTGGTTGGCGGTGACTTCCTGATTGATGATGACGGCACCGCGGGATCACAAGGATGTATCAGATATACAGAGGGCACAGGGCTGGAATATTCCAATGATTGCGCAGGCTTTACCCCCTTCACCTCCCTAGGGAACTTATGGACGGACAACACCACATATATCAGTCGTACAGGCAATGTAATGGTTGACGGCACCTTTGCCACCTCCCCCGTATTCACACCTGCAGGTGCAGGAACGCGCATGTTCTTCTACCCACGAAAATCCGCATTCCGCGCAGGCACCGTGAACGGTACGGAATGGGATGATGGGAATATCGGAAATTACAGTATCGCTATGGGCTCTCAAGCCACGGCAAGCAACACCTCCGCCTTTGCGGTCGGCTTTCAACCCACGGCAAGTGGTGATGGCTCTATCGCGCTTGGGTTTCAATCAATCGCCAGCGGCGATAACAGTGTTGCAATCGGGCAAAAAACAACCGTATCAGGCGAAGATTCCATGGCCATAGGCCTTGGCTTTCCCAGCGGTGCATCACCAGCCGTTTCAGGGAACAATTCACTTGGTATATTCATGGGCGATCATACAGGCGAAAACCTATCGCAAGCGAACACTATGGCTGTGCTTGGCGGTAATATGGGGATAGGCACACTCGCCCCCTCCAGCCTGCTCCATTTGCAAGATGGGGATATGATGCTTGGCGATACAGCCGATACGGAACGTAATATACTCATTGAAAGAAACGGCACGACCATAGGGCAAATCGGAACGGCGAACAGTGATTTAACCATCCAAGCCTTAAACAGTGAGGTTATTCGCATCGTACCTGACGGCGGTATTACGGATGGCGGAATAGTCATCCTTGATAACGGCGATGTTGGTATCGGCACCGCAGGCCCTGTGGCAGAATTGGACATAAGCGGCACAGGCGCGCTGATCACACCGCGCGGTACAGAAGCACAGCGCCCCACGGCCGTTGATGGCATGATCAGATATAAAACCGATGTCGGATCCTCTGCGATTGGCTTTGAGGTTCGCGAAGCTGGCGCATGGGTCGCGATGGGGGCATCGGTGTCAGATAAACGCCTTAAAGAAAATATCCAGCCCCTGAGTGGACAAGACATCCTCAATCGTCTGCAGGATATTAAAACATATCGCTATACGATGAAAAATGACCAAACACATCGCCTCCAATATGGTGTGATTGCACAGGAATTAATGGACACCTTCCCCGAACTGGTGAACGGCACCCCCGATGATGAGGATAATATGATGTCTGTGAAATATGTTGGCCTGATTGCGCCGATGATTGAGGCAACAAAAGAGCTAAAGAAGGAAAATAATCAATTAAGAGCAGAATTAGATGCCTTAAAAGAACAGGTGCAAACTCTAAACCGTCATGCTTTGAGCAAAACAGACAAAGCCAGTATGATGCCTTACTTGCTCATTATGTTCGCCATGCTGTCTTGTGTGGTTGCACATGGATTGTTTCGCCGCGCATCTTAATCTTCGCTTGGCGGCGGTGGTGGCGGAAGTTCAGATTCCTTAATTTCTGCATTACGCAGCCGTTTCCAAATATATGGCGCACTTCCGCACCTGATATCAGAAACATCATTATTATCCGCACGCCCGTAACGCGCCTCTATTTTGCGTAGCTTTTCACGGATGCTCTTATCCTGAGGATCAAGCATCGTATTATCCCATTCAATTCTGGACATATATTTAGGGCGTTCTTTCGCAGGAATACGCGCGATTATATCATCCACCCCGGCGCAACGAAGTGATGCCGCCATTGCCCCCTGATCAAGCCCCTTAACGTCAGCACTAAAAATCTTAACATTCGTTTCAAATATATCTAACGCGTGCTTTTCATACATTACGCGATACGAACCACGATACCATTCTTTAAAACAATTCGCAGCTGCGCGCGCTTCATCAAAACCGCTCTCCAAATCAGCATCGTAAAACAACGCCAACGCACTCCATTCCTTTGACTTCAGCAATCCATCCCAGCCCGATGCATCCCCCTTATCCTTCAATGCCCAACAGGTTCTGATCGCCTCAATCTGTGCCCATGCTTCGCAGAACAACAATGATACAATGTGGCTTTTTGCATCCAAAACGACAGGTAAACGCCCCTTTTCTTTTAAAGGAGTAAAATAAATACCCAGAGAATCCTGATAGAAATGCATAACTTCATGCAGAAAGCTGTGTTTATTGGCATCCTCGCCAGCAAACATCGACAAACGTATCTTACATATCATAAGGCCACGTTCCGACATGGCCCAAAATCCGTTTGAAAACTGTTGCTGTTTTAGCGTCGAGTCAAGCGGGTCAGTACTTAGATATGTGGGCGTATATGCACCCGCCCCGCCGAAAGGGGAATAGCGAACCCTATGCCCGTAATCCAACAAATCATGAATAATCGCAGCAAAGTACGAATCTTTCATGGCGAAATCTAATAATCTTTGTGATTTATTCAGGCGTAAATTATCCATCTTGCTTTTATGCTCTGCCCCTATCTTACAGTCAACAAACAATCCCTGTCCCTTGCGATTACATAAGGTAAACTAATTATCTCAGTGCTAGTAAAATAGTAACGAATTACCGTATATTATAAATTATGGCACAGCAGAGAAATATTAATTCTATTCTTTCGATATTTATTTCGCTCAGCGTTATTTTATGTCTCGTTGCGATGCTTACTCTTGTGGCTGTCTACCCTCAATATTCTTACACAGGGGAACAAACACAATATGCTGTTGTATTTCCGCCCAGCATATCGCCTACAGACATCTACACCCAAATCACAACCTCAGATGGAACACCGATACGCAGCGGTACATTTGATTTTATTATGATCGCAGCTTCCGACAACCCTGAGTTTATAACAAACATCCGAAAGTTAGGTGCAATTTTAGTTTTCTCGCCTATAATAAAGGGAGGATGCCTGATAGAAAATCACGCCCGTTTCAGAAAGAAATAAAGGATATAATCAATGCATAACCACACTGATTCCGTTCGACAGTACCAGAAATATGTCACCTATTTTATCGCCGCTCATATTCCTATTTTTGCGATAAGCGCGGTTATATTCAAATTTTCGCTGACAACCCCTTTGGCCCTTCAGGCTGTCCTAAGCGCTGTGGCCTTCTTCGGATTCTCCCTATACAACAAACAACGCGCGCTCAGTCTTGATCTAACGACCATACCCTTGGTTCTGACACCCGGGGTGCTGGTGTTTATGCTAGAGGGGCAAGCATGGCAATTAGATGCTCATATGTATTTCTTCGCATCCCTCGCGATGGTTATCGCGTTCAAATCCTTGCGCGCCGCATTCATGGCAACGGTTGCCATTGCCGTACACCATCTTAGTTTAAACTTCTTACTCCCATATGCCGTATTCCCTGAGGGCGCAGACTTCACACGCGTTATATTCCACGCAGTGATTGTGATCGTAGAGGCAGGCGTTATCTTATTTACAATTCGCAGCCTCTTGCAAAATGATGCCGCGGTCAAAGCAGAAAGTGATGCTGCAAATAATGCATTAGAACAAGCCAATAAAGCCAAATCATTACAAGAAGAAGCCGAAAAACGCGCAGAAATACAGCGTCAGAAAACGATGAGCGATATCGCCACAGATTTCGATAGGCAAGTTGGCGGATTAATTGACTCTCTGGCCGCCGCATCCACTGAATTACAAGCAACGGCGGAGACCATGCAAGGCGTGGCGGATAAAACCTCAAGCGATACTGAAACGGTTTCCCTTTCCTCCGCAGAGGCATCAGAAAATGTAAATACTGTGGCCTCCGCAATGGAAGAAATGTCCGCAAGTGCAAGTGAAGTTGCAAGTCAGATGGTATCTGTAAAAAGCAAATCGACCGATACCGCACAAAATGCACAAACCGCAAACGATACCGTTTCTAACCTGGATCAATTGGTCGATAATATCGGAGAGGTCGTCACCTCTATTCAAGACATCGCAGAGCAAACCAACCTCCTCGCATTAAACGCAACAATAGAAGCAGCCAGAGCGGGCGAAGCCGGCAAAGGCTTTGCGGTCGTCGCCGACGAAGTTAAAAAATTAGCGAGCGAAACATCAACAAAAACAGAAGAAATCAGCGGCCGTATCACAGACATACAAAACGCAACAAAAGCAACCGTCGACGCGATGCAACGGATCATTACCAACATCTCAGATATCGATAGTTCAATGACTGGCGTATCTGCCGCGATAGAAGAACAAAACGCGACAACAAACGAAATTGTCCGCAGTATTTCCGGCGCATCTATGGGGGTTAAGCGTGTATCGGAAATTATTATGGACGTACAAAACGGCGCAGAACAAACCGGAGTATCCTCCGATACCGTCCTGACAGCCGCAAATGAAATGGCACAACTCTCTGAAAACCTTAAAAAGGCGGTAGATGATTTTCTACTTCAGATCAGTACAAGCGATTCTTAATCAAAATGTCATTGAAACTTAAAACTGGAATCGGGGCTATTTCTTTTCCCCGATACGGCAATGACGGTCAACGCAGACCGCATGCATTTCCGTTTCATGATGCGGTGATGACACACAATTGATTGTCGCACCATAAATCATCGCCGCGCGCTCATAGCAACTTTTGGCCATATAAGCAATTGCCACCTGATCACCACATGCACCCGCGGCAATCACACAATCAGAATCTGCATAACATTCTGCAAAAACATCGGGCTTCTCGTTCAAGATGTGTTCCGCCATTTCACGCTTTGCCGGATAGTCCGTTTCATCGGAATCAATCGGCGAACAATACTGCAACAGATCAATCACTTGCGGGCTGGGAACACTTTCCGCATAAGAACACACGGGCGCAAAAAGGCCAACAATCAGAATTAATATTACAAGCCTCAAAAGCTGCTCCTCACATTTAAAAACACTCTATATTACCACAAATATATGACACCTGATTACGTCGATATGTTCGCAGTGGTTTTACAAACATTTTACACACCATAGCACTAATTTTATTTCCTATATCAAGAAATTATCATACCATTACACCTTAAACCTAAGGGTGTAAATCGATGCTCAATAAAATAAAAACCGGCCTCTTTTCAATCAGACATAAAATTATATTTGTCGTTTCCTTAAGCACCCTTTTCACGGCAATCGCAATCAGCAGCCTGTATTATTACAAGATCAAACACCAAACAATTAAAACCGAAATTCAGAATACATATATTGAAACCGGCCTGATTGCGCCTCTGATTCTCTCTCAATTTCAGGCATTACAAGATGATATCACCGCCCTATATAAAACAGACCCTGTTAAGGGGATTATGCGTGCACATCAAAATCACGGCACAGACCCGAAGGGCGGGAATTCACACAAGCAATGGAAAAAGGAACTCACCACCATATTCGAATCCGTACTTGCGCATAATAAAAGCTATGTTCAGGTGCGCTATATCGGTATTGCCGATAACGGACGTGAATTGATCAGGGTGGATCGAACAGATGGTGAAATCATTGAAACGCCGATAACGCACTTACAAGAAAAAGGGCAAGAATCGTACTTTCAAGACGCGCTAAATCTAAAGAACGGAGAGATCTACCTCTCTGCGATTAACCTGAACCGTGAACACGGACAGATCCAAGTCCCCCATTTGCCTGTGGTGCGTATTATTCGTCCTGTTTATGACGATCAAGAAAAAATGTTTGGTATGCTTATCATTAACGCATCATACAAAGAAACCCTCACGCATCTGATTAAGAACCTGCATATAAACAAGGATATTGTCATCGTAAATGAAAACGGTGACTATTTAATGCACAAAGCTGGCTCAATAGAGTGGGATATGAGTATGGCTTCCGCGGATCAGGATACCGGCGAACACCCGCTGATCGATCACCTGAAAAACGTAAACGCAGATTCCGGCACATTCAGCTTTGAACATAATGGCCAAAATAATATATCCCAATATATCAAAATCAATTATGCCCCCGATACATCCGAACGTTTCTTAATGATTGCATTAATCACGCCGGAATCCCGTTTTTTAAACGCAACCAACCAAGTTAAACGTGAAGTCATATTCTTGGGCTTCATTCTGGTTATAGGCTCCGGTTTGTTGGCGTTGGCATTATCAATGGTGATTATCACGCCCATAGAGCAAATTATAAACGGCATCAGAGCCCATGATGAAAACCTTGAAAACGATGATTTCACCCTGCCGACCCAAGCAAAAGACGAAATAGGTGAATTGGCAAGAACATATAAAAACATGATGGTTCACCTATCCGATGCACGAAAAAAGCAACAAGACCTTATCGCACGTATGCAGGCCATAATGGATCAAACCGTTGATGGATTAATTACGATAGATGAGAAAGGAAATATTGAGAGCTTTAACAAAGCCTGTACGCAGATTTTCGGATACAACGCACAAGACGTGATTGGAGAAAACGTCAAAATCTTAATGCCTGATCCATACCATAGTGAACACGACCAATATTTGAAAAATTATAAGAACACAGGACAGAAGAAAATCATCGGGATCGGCAGAGAGGCTTCCGGTAAAACAAAAGATGGACAAATTTTCCCGATAGAGCTCTCAGTCAGTGAAGTAAACGTAAATGACCGCAGGTTCTTTAGCGGGATTGTCCGTGACATCACACAAAGAAAAGAAGCAGAAACAGCTCTGTTAGAAGCCAATGCCGAATTAGAAGAATTCGCATATCGTACATCGCACGATTTAAAATCGCCGCTGGTCTCAACAATCGGCCTTCTGGAGGTGATAGAAAACGCCATCAAAACAGACGATCAAAACACCGCAGCGCGCGGCATCGAACATGCACAAAACTCACTAAAAAAGCTTGAAAAGCTTGTGAAAGATATCCTTACCCTGACACAAACAAAATATGTTGATGCCCCTTTGCGCTCTGTTGATATAACCAAAACCATCGACAACACACTAAAAGACCTCAGTCATATGGAGAATTTTGAACGGCTGGATATTCGCACAGAATATTCTTTCAGTGATAAAATAAACACGCAGAAGGACAGGCTGAGCCTGATTGTCCAGAATCTGATTTCGAATGCGATTAAATATCAGGATTTAACAAAGGAAAATTCCTTTTTAAGTATCTCTACCATACAGGACAAAAACACACTCATCCTAACGGTTGAAGATAACGGCATTGGCATCCCTAAAGAACGAACAGACCAACTATTTCAGATGTTCAAACGCTTTCATCCCAAAGTTTCATTCGGATCAGGGTTAGGTTTATATATGATCAAAAAAAGCGCCGATTTATTAGGGGGAGCCATAGCGTATGAGAACACAGGAAACGGCTCACGCTTTACACTGACATTACCACTAGAGGAACCAAAGAAGAATATTTAAGGTATTAGAAGACAGGGTAATAAATATGAAAAAGAGCAAATTTTACCTTACTAAACGTGCTGAAGTGCAAGAGTAAGGTACCACTTTGAAAATTGTGCTTTGCTTATTTAAAATGGCGCATCCGGCAGGATTCGAACCTGCGACACCTGGCTCCGGAAACCAGTGCTCTATCCCCTGAGCTACGGACGCGTATCAAAACATTTATAATCCATTAGGCAACAAAGCAACAGCCCATAAAAGAAAAAGCGCCCGGCAACCTCATACCGAACACTTTTTCATTTAACCTAGGAAACTTTTAACTACTCTTCGTCTGAAAACACACGCAAAAGCGCCCGAATTCAGACCTGTTTATACAAGTATTACGTCTGCTTGTAAGTATTATGGAACCACATTCGCGTTCAAAAATCAAAGGGAAATCGTCGCACTTACCATAACTGCGGAAATTTTCTTATATTACGGCATGTAATGATGTTGCAACCATTGCTTTGCCGCCGTATCATCCTTTAGATATGCTTCCCAGAATGCAAAAGCGCCCTCAATAATCAAACGCTCATGCTCTTCCCGCTTTGGATTTTCCTTTAATTTACCGCGCGTGCCGTTATAGACCATATGATCACCGTCATCCAAAACCTGTAGATACTGTTCAGGATGATCGGCATTATCGCGAATAACCAAGCGATGCTCATAGCCGAAACTCTCTAACGGGGATTGGTCATCGGTACCCGTCATATGAAAGAGCGGAATTTCGATGCCGCCATATAAATCTTTCGGAGACGCGTCACTAATATGCGCAATTGGCACGGGGCTATAGAGGATGCCGCACGACAAACGATCGTCACGCAGCGTGCGCAACGCATCCCCTTGCGCATTCGGGAACTTCATCCCCGCCATCACCTGCGTTGTCATCGCGCCGAATGAATGGCCTGACATGCCAATACGGTCAAAATCCATATATTGGCCGATTTCAGGATTCTCTTCTGCCCACCCCGCCAATTCATCCAAAACAAAGGGCACGTCATACATACGATTTAGTGTCGTTTCACGCGGCACCTTTGCCTTACGCAGGATATCCCACGGGTGGCCATCTTTACCTTCCCATAGACTGCTGTCTGTGCCGTGATGGGTAATATGAACAAGGGTATACCCCTGCCCCGCCAAAAATCTTGATATGAAAGATGCACCATCACGGTTGCCGCCAAAACCGTGGCTCCAGATGATCACGGGCATTTTATCCAGATCGTGCCCTTCAGGGTAATAAATTTTATAGGGAACCGCACGCCCGTCGCGCGCATCATCAACAAACTCACCGCGTTTCAACAGCACGCGGTACGGCTCTGGATTAAAAGCCTTCTCTGGAACCCATAAACTCATGGAGGTATCCTATTTCTTTCGGAAATTATCAAGCGAGACCACTTCTCCGGTCTTGCCCTGTGATGATCCGCCGCCTGTGCCGTCAGGATCATTCCCGTCGTCATCATCTTCCATTTCTTGAAGGATTAAGTCCTCATCTTCAATCACATCGCCAAGCGGCTGGAACTGAAGTGCAAAATTAACAGACGGATCTGCGAATATGCTGATGGCGTTCAAAGGCACGACAAGACGCTCAGGAACGTTATTAAATGACAACGTCACTTCCATGCGCTCTTCATTTACTTTCAAGTCAGAGAATTGATATTGCAATACAATTGTCATCTCACCCGGATAACGCTCCTTCAGATAATCAGGAATTTTCACCCCGGGATAATCTGTCAAAAACGTAATATAGAAGTGGTGATCACCCGGCATTCCGCCAGTTGTATTGTAATTCTCAATCACTTCTTGCACAGCTTGGCGCACCACCCCCCTAAGGGCAGTTTCAACCATCTTGTCATAGCGTAAGTAATCTTCTTCATCAGTCATATCTTATATGTCGCAAATTATTGGGGTATAAATCAAGACCGCACATTATTATTTCACAACTTTATACATCCAAAAATCAGACTGTACGAACAGGCTTTTCATACTTCATTTGCTGCCATTCCTTGGAAACTGATATTTGTTGTATCAAAAGCGGCACAAGCAAAACCGTATACGCCAAGAAAACAGGGAATAAAAATTTGTGAAAAGCATACCCATGCAAACGCTGTTTTTTTTCGGCATCACGAATTGTAATAAAATACAGAAAAATAATAGGCGCGTTCCATAACAAACCGGTTATAAAAACCACCTGCGGATTAAGGGCCATAGGCCCCATAAGGCCAAATAAGTTAAATAAATGCGTTAAAGACACCCCCAACGCAAAGGTCAGCAGCCACCCCAAGGCACAAAATAAAAAATACGTCACCGCCCCGCGCATTACGCCTATGGCTGCCTTTGCCTTTTTATCCGCGTCTGCTTTGTAATATGCATACAGAATGACCGAAGCCAAAACCGCACACTCACCAAATACATCCAGATCGGTTTGATACAATATATGATTATATGCGCCGATTACGATCGACAGCATCATAACCGCAAGAAATGTATAAAACTGACCGATTTTTAATTCTTGATCAAATGGTACGGCCTCACCAACATGATGTGTGGCGACACGCCAAAGCCACTTATACGAAGACACCAAAAACGCCATGGCGCTCATTGCACATAGCAAATAGAGGAGTGTTGGCAAAGTCTGCTCGGGTGATTCCATATTATAATTTTCTCTGTCCCACACAAAAAAGCGGCGGCTTCTGTTGCGAGGTGCCGCCAAACCCCACCTAACGGAGGTTAATCTATTAGGAATTCGAATGTAGCGTCGCTACTGCCCAATTAGGCAGCGATACGACCTTCACCAGCAACAACAGAGTTGTCGTTAGCGGCTACGAACGCAAAGTTATCGTTTGCATTTATAAATTTAGCCCGATAACGGCGGATACAATGCCGGACACCGCTTAAATACCTTTACTGCGCACGTCGATCCTGTTTCGGCCCCGCCGCCTATGATCTTCGCGATCGTAAGTGGTGGAGCCGCCGGGTACCGCCCCCGGGTCCGTAACGTTTATTCCGTACAAACGTATAGTGTCATAGCTGGCAAGCCAGCACAGTCATTATAGAACAGATCCGTTACAAAATGCTAGCCCTATCAACGATTTGAAAATTTCTTTTTCGTGTTTGAACACACGTTTATTGCTAATAAAAACTAAAGCGCGTTATAATGCGCGTCATGAGTATTACGACACTTTATAACACCGAGCAAAGCCTGAAAAACTTTAGACAGGCATTAGAATCCACGCGAGATTTAAATCCACTTGCGGCTGAAATCGCGTTACACATGACCTCAGATCAAGACTCACTTGGGATAGTCGAGAATTTCGCTAATAAAATCTCCGACCCAATATATGAAGTTCTATCGACGCAAAAAGGCTTAAGTTCTGCAAAAGAGGCATATACCAAAATTGCGACTGACTTACCCGATCCGGCGCAAAAAACAATAATGATGGTCTTACACCATGCACCTCAGAATGTCCGTAAAAACGCAACAGATATGCTTTTGCACTGCCTCAAACATGCTGATGCAGACACACAATGCGACTTTTTAATTACAGGCCCGTTTGATCATACAAAGATAGAAAGCGAAAACTTTGATAAAGACTATGCCAAAGAAACTCTCGCCGCGTGTGAAACAGACACGCAAGATTACATCTTCGAAGCGTCCGCACATGAGGCCATGGTCAATCTTGGCCTCCATGCGTTTGATGTAAGGGTATCAAAGTCAAACACAGGCATGGCGTTAATGCGCGACCCCAGCGAAGCCGTCATTCCCTATGATCAAATAGAAAATGATCAAATTCGCACCTATTGCGAAGAGCATGAAAAAGACATCAATAGCAGCGTCACAATGCTTCATCCAAATTTATCAGAAGACTTACTAGATAAATTAGAAGTGGCGTACCAAGAATATGGGCTGGAATTTGACCGCGAAGCAGAGAGCAATAAAAGATCTCAGGAGTTCAGGGAAAATATTGCGGGAATGACACGCGATGATTACTGGGACGTATTCACCCGCCATACAGATGTGATGCAAGCCGTCATGGAAGTGCAGGCTGAAAACGCGCCCGCCCCAGGCACGGATAACACCCACGAATATAATTAGCACCAACAGATACAAACCTAAAAAACATTGATTTCCATAAGAAATGGTGTATGTATACCTTCCTTAAGGACTTGTAGATATGGCACGCACGGACAGAAACATACCAACAACAACCGAAGATGTTTTCATCCAAAGCTTGCTTGGGATGTATCATGCACATGGGCAAGACTCCACCGATTTTCTGGAAGTCCACAACGCGCTTGCCCTGCGCTATGGCCAAACTCAGGTGAAACACGAATATAAAACCAACATCCACGAATATCGCGCGGAAACCCTTCAAATATTGAGGGATTTTCAAGACGCCTATGAAGATATCTGTGAACGCTTTGACCTTAGAAATCGTAAATTTATCAAAGGAAACGACTTTACCTATGACAATCTCTTAAGTGCGATCAAAAAGCATGATCCGGATCTAAGAGGAGAAAAGATCCGAGAAGATTTCAAGGCTCAACAAAGTGCACAGCAAGAAGAAGTGAGCAAGCTACACAAGGCATTCTTGAGGCAAAAAGAACTATGGTCACCACAAGACGGGCGCCGTAGACACCCTATTCCAAAACAAATTATTGAACTGAGCGCCAAGCTTCATAAACAACGAAGCGGGAAAAAACCGGGATCAAACGACCGCAAAGTCATCAAAGACGAACCCATGGCAGGCGAGAGCTGGTTTAACATTGATTATGATATTCGCCTCGGGTTACGCGGATTTGATAAATTAAAAGGCGGATTGCCTGAATATTTTCGTGTCCATAGCATATTCGAAGATACGCCGACCACCGCCGAAGATGTGCGCACCTCAATAAATCACTACCGAAAAACACACCACGGTGCATGGCCTGATCAACGCACGAAAGAGCGCATCAACGATCAAACGCGGCTGCACGGACGCACATGGAGCGCCGTCGATAAAGATCAAACAGGCGGATACTCCCTATACGGGCATCGCCTTGAAATGGAAAAGCTTTTTACGGAGGACAATGTTCTGGTTTCGCACCTACTGCATCAACATCACACAGGCAGAAAACGCCCCGACATAAGCAAACCCGAAAAAATAGACGACGGCACTGTGTTATCTGGATATAGCTGGATACAAATCAATAAAATGCGTATCGGCGGAAAAACAGTGCCACAAATATATAAACAATACCAAGAGAACCCAAAAGAACACGAATATATCAGGGAACGTGTCTCTGATGTCCTCGTCCAAGACAAAAACGGCCCGACGCAAGGCCTTGATCAATACGAAATCGCTTAATAATCAGTTGCTTAAGACATTACGCAGGATCATGCCCGCCAAGACGGCCAAGAATATTACGAAAAACGCCATCAGGATCAGGCATATTCTGATAACCATCCCCGATATTTATAACATGTGACGTCCCCATTACCTCTACGAAATCAAGGGTTTCAGGCTGCAGTCCGTGTGAAATAATTTGTTCGGCTATATCATCCGCCTCCAGACGAAAAACAGCCAAATCCGAACACAGTTCTTTGGCAACATCCAGCGGGTTTTTATCCGCGCTGTGACAAATATTATATCCCGGATATTGTTCTGAATGGCTTTCCCACACGCCTGAATCTTCGTTCCTGACGGCGGCTAAAAACCCAGACTCTTTGCTGCCGACGACCAAAAAGGATTGTTCATCATTGGTAATGGTGGTTTTGGCTAAATCGCGTGCCAGATCAAAATATGCGTCAGGCGCAGGCGTATACCCATGCACCATTAAATCCCCGTCACGCAGTTCTGGCATATCATCTTCGTCAATCGGCGTCAGCGATGCCCCGGGATACATAACCGCCTCTATTATATCATCCGCGGTTAAATCATGTTGCCTGATATTGCGCACCACCGCGGCCTCTGTCAGTTCGCTGCACACCAATTGCATCGCGAGTGATTTAGAAACAGCATCATCATCTTGACCTAATTCCGCGCCGCGACGCCCGATCCATTGTGCGCCCTCATCCGATATATCTTTCGTGGCCTTAAACCACCCTATTGCCGAATCGCCAACGGATAATGTCGAAATATTACCCTGTGTTTCAATCTTGGCGCGCGATGCCAAGTCATCTGCATATGAGGTTATTTTCATCGGCGCAGGTAAATGCGCGGCAAAATTGATCATGCGATCTTCGGGGAAATCTTTTCCCGTCACCAGCATCTTATTAAATTCCGTATTATCCACGCTTAGAACACTCCCTTATATCAATCGCTTAACACGCTTATTGTTATTTACGTATTATTATTTAGCCGACCAAATGATGTTACGTCAAATATAAGGTCGGGAGAAATAAACATATTCCCCCTCCTGCCCCTTACCTCTCTATACACATTCACATATAATAAGGAACAGAATCACCTATCGAGTTATAAAGGAAACGCCATGAAACAATATCTGGATTTGATGCAACATGTTTTGGATAACGGCGCGGTAAAAGAAGACCGCACGGGAACCGGCACAAAATCGGTATTTGGCTACCAGATGCGCTTTGACCTGTCAGAGGGATTTCCTTTGGTTACAACAAAGAAATGTCACTTACGCTCTATTATTCATGAGCTATTATGGTTTCTAAAAGGTGATACCAACATTGAATATCTGAAAGAAAACGGCGTTTCCATTTGGGATGAATGGGCAGATGAGAACGGCGACCTTGGCCCTGTTTACGGCCATCAATGGCGCAGCTGGGGCACATCAGACGGTCATAAGATTGACCAGATTACCAATGTAATTGACCGCATTAAATCAAACCCTGATGACCGCCGCCTGATTGTGTGTTCATGGAATGTCGGAGAGATCGGCAAAATGGCTCTCCCGCCTTGTCACTGCTTCTTCCAATTCTATGTCGCCGACGGGAAACTCTCCTGCCAGCTTTATCAGCGCAGTGCCGATATCTTTTTGGGCGTACCGTTTAATATCTCATCATATGCATTGCTCACTATGATGGTGGCGCAGGTGACAGGCCTGAAACCGGGGGAGTTTATTCACACTCTTGGTGATGCGCATCTTTATTCAAATCATATCGAACAAACCAAGCTCCAACTGAGCCGTGAGCCGCATAAACTGCCTGAAATGCACCTAAATCCGCATGTCAAAAACATCTTTGATTTCAAATTCGAAGATTTTGAGTTGGTCGGCTATGAAGCACACCCACATATTAAAGCCCCTGTTGCCGTGTAATTTAATTTGCAAAAGCCGCTAATTCTGCTTTATCATGG
>Ga0256829_1001614_pt1 | contig 18129 bp, 12 predicted proteins | sample 131447metaG_FD_185979 | JGI IMG/M metagenome (GOLD analysis project Ga0256829, IMG submission 185979) | Hydrothermal vent microbial communities from Lau Basin, Pacific Ocean - 131-447 | ecosystem: Environmental > Aquatic > Marine > Hydrothermal vents | place: Pacific Ocean: Lau Basin | collected...
CCCGCCATAACTTAGCATATACACTTCCAAGTAAGTACTTCTGGCGTGCCATATCTTTGTGAGACATCTTCAAGCTATTTAAAGATTTAATAGTCTCTAATGCCTTATTATACTCTTCTTTTTTAATATATGCCTGATAAAGTGTAAACTCTAGCCCAGGACTTTGAGGGTAAGCCTTCGCCTTTTTTTGTATGTTATATGCTTTTTTTCCATACTTTATGATAATATTATTGTCTTTTAACTTACTACCAACATACATAACATTCACATATCTATCTAAATCTTTATAACTCTCACCAAATATATTTTCAATATTTACTATGGATTGAATCATCTTCTTACTCTTTTCTAAACGTTCATAGGTGTCAAATAGATAACGATACACACCAATATATGGCGATTTTTTATTATCGTCTATGAGTACTATCAAATCCTTTGAAGCCTCAATTACATCACTATAATTTCCCGTTTGAAAATCAATTTTTACATAGCGATAGAGCCATTTTTCTCTCTCTTGTAAGTTTTTGGATTTAAAGTGTTTATTGGCAACAAGTTTTGCCATGCTAAAGTCGCCACCTTTCATAGCACAGCTATAGAGTCCATCATCCCATCTATCAGAGAGAGTAATTTTATATTGACTTGAGATTTGCAAGACATGATTACATTTTTTCTCTTCTAAGGCATTTTCCATCAAGCCAACAGCGGCTTTTTCTATGATACTTGCAATGTCTGTGTATTTCGTATCATCAAGTGCTTTTAAAGCTTCTTGCATTGCTAAAACATCACTATATTTTTTAAGACTCAAAAGAAGTTTTGCTTTTTCGTAGGTTGCACGATTACCTATGACATCGTTTTCATATGTATTGATAAGATTTGTATACGCTATGAGTTTTTGGCTCGTATTTTCATCGTTTGTATCAAAGAATAAGCCATCTTTTGCTACATCAATTTCAGAGATAAAATCGCCATCTGGAAATATTTTGATATATTTGTTTAAAGCTGCTAAAGCTTCTTTTTTATTTTGTGTTTGAGCAAGCCATAATGCTCGGCTTTTTAAAAGACTTTCATACTCGTCATTCTCTTTTGTCATAGTGTCGGAGAGAGCTTTAGCAATTGCCGCAGCAGTTTTATAATCTTTATTATCAGCAAAAGTATGCATCATTTCTAAAGAGGTTTTTAAATCATGGGCAAGATAACTTGGCTGTGCATTGACAATTTCAATGATATACTTTGAAGACTTTTTATAAGAGTCAAGTATATTAATATGTGCAAGGTGATACGCCGCTGATACTGCAACATCTATAGTTTTTGCATTATCTAAAGCTTTTTTATAAAACTTTATTGCCACTTTCGTACCTCCAGCAGCCTCTTTCATCTCTCCATTGTAAATATAACCCCATAGTGTATAGATAGAGTTTGCATGCTCACTAAAGAGTCTATCAAAAAAATAATCTGCATCCGTATTCATACCAACTGCAGCATAAGCCTTTGCGACAAGCGAAAGAACTTCTGGTATATTTTCATCTCCTGAATAATTTCTCAAGTAATTTTTAGAAATTTCTATCACATTATCATTATCTTTTAACTCAGAATATACTTTTATCTTGTAATAAAGCAATTCAGCTTTAAAAAGTGTTTTAGGATATTTACTCAACACCTCGTCAATATCATCTAAAAGTGTTTCATATTTTTTTGCTTGAAATTTTTTCTTGATTTTTAAGTACTCTTCTACATCTTCTACTCTTTTTATAAAAATAGGATTGCCTTTGATGTCTAAGCCATCCACAAAAGGTAGATTATCTTTATCCATAAAAAAAGGAAAGTTTAGGGTGTTGTTAGGTTTTCTTTTTGTAGAGATAAGGGGTAACTTTTTTTTATAGCCTATGATAAACCAATCTTTCGCTTGTGTCACATCGGGTTCGTACACACTTTTGTCTTTTGTTAAGTTAAAGATATTTGCATAGAGTTTCATTTGCTGCATGGGATGAATAATGACAAAAAAAGTCTCTTTTTGAATACGTGTTTCAATTTGAAAAAAGTTATTTTGTATTTTTTTCAAAACCTGTATAGGTCGCTTGTTAAAAGCACAGATAATTTGTGTCACATTTGCAAAGTCATCTTTTGTCTCTTCACAAACAAAAGCTTCAGAATTTCTTAGATGTAAAATAGAGTATGGGGAGTAATCCTGCTTAGCACTATTTATAGAGAGTTCAAGTGCAGGTAAACTTGAAGTCCATAAAAAAAGAAGTGAGAGTGTCCATCGTAACAAATCTACACTCCTTTTTTTATCTGTTTAAAGATTAATATCCGCTGTTATATACAAAAGATGTAATAAACTCAATCAATGGGTTTATAGCTATAAAAGCAAATATAGTTCCTACAGCAGCAATACCAATCACTGTTTTTAAACTTAATGTTGCATTGCGAGTATAAGTATCACCACTCACACCAGCTACTGGGTCTTTCATCAGCATATAAACAACAAGTTTTAAGTAGTAATACCCAGCGATTGCAGAGTTTAATGCCATGATAAGAGCTAATACTGTGTAGCCCGCTGAAACTGCTGAACCAATCATGTAAAGTTTACCCCAAAAAAGTGCAAAGGGAGGAACACCTGCAAGTGACAACATAAAGAGAGTCATAATTGTCGCAGCTACAGGAGCTGTATGAATCATCCCTGCAAACTTGTTATAACTATGGTCACTACTTTGATGATCAGGCAAAGATTTTTGACGGCTAATCCATAACATAGAGAATGAACCTAAGTTTGTAAAACTAAATAAAATCCAGTACAAGAAAAGTGCTGTATTTGCTTGTGTTGTTCCTATCATTACCGCAGCCATTACAAAACCAGCATGAGAAATAGAACTATATGCAAGCATACGTTTTACATCTGTTTGCACAAGCGCCCACATATTTGCCGCAGTCATAGTAACTACAACAACACCGTAAAGTACATACTCTAACCAAACAACATGACTATGAATTAAAAATTCAAAGAGTCTCATTGTCACGATGAAGCCAGCAATCTTTGGTACAATAGACATATACCCAGCCATTGCAGCACTTGCACCTTCATAAACATCCGGTGTCCATGTATGAAAAGGAACTAAAGATACTTTAAAGCCAAGTGAAGCAAGCATAAAGACAGTTCCTATAAGAACATAGCCTATGTCAGCATAGTTGTTTGCAGCAAGAACAGTTGCGATTTGATTAATCTCAACAGAACCTGTCAAGGCATAAAATATCATTGACCCAAAACTAAAGAACCCTGCTGCTAAAGCACCCATTGTAAAGTACTTCACCGCTGCTTCAAAAGATTTGTCACGGTTATGGAGTGCTATAAGTGTATAGAGTGCTAAAGAAGCTGTTTCAAGCCCTACAAATATAAGGATAAGATTATCAGTCGCTACCATAAACTGAAATCCACTCATCATAAATAAGAAAAGTGCAAAAAATTCAGGGTATGAAAACTCATGAAAACGCTTACCTGTTAAAGCAAGAGGGATAAACAATAAAGATGCTCCAACAATAATCAACTGTGCAAGTATCGCTAAACCATCGATGAGCATAACATCAAATGCACCCATCATTGTCCCTGCTACAGAGAACATATCAGATGCACTTAGGAGTGCCGCTAAATCAATACCCATAAATAGCATACTGATAACAACATATAAAGATTTATCAAGTCCACCTTTTATGGTGTCCATCACTAAGATTAACAATGCCCCTACTATCGGAATAAGCATGGGAGCAAGAGTTGTTAAGTTTAATGATTCCAAAGAAATATTTACTGGATCTAACATTAGTGTGCCTCCTCTATTGAACTTACAGGAATTGTCATCTGACTTAGAGGAGATGGAATTCTACGTTTTGCTTCTGCTGTTTGTGCTTTATCGTGCATAAGTTGTACGATAGACTCTACAGAAGTGTTGATTGGATCTAAAACAGGTTTTGGGTAAACCCCTAACCAAATCGCCAAAAATGTCAATGGGATGAGTGCTACAAGTTCACGTTTATTTATATCTGGAAGATTTCTATTTTCTTCATTTGTAATTTCACCAAAGAAAAGTTTTTTATATGCAGTAAGCATGTAAATAGCACCAACAATGATACCAACACCTGCAAGAAGTGTTAAGATTTGAGACTGTTTAAAGAAACCTAAAAGACTTAAAAACTCACCAACAAAGTTGATTGTTAGTGGCATACCCACAGAAGCCATCATCATAACACCAAAGATTGTTGCATAACGCGGCATACTATGTGCTAAACCACCAAACTCACTCATAATCTTCGTATGGCGTCTATCATAAATAACACCTACAAGGAAGAAAAGTGCGCCAGCAACGACACCGTGACCAAGCATTAAAAAGACTGAACCTGAAATACCTTCAACATTTAAAGCGAATGTACCAATGATAATAATACCCATATGAGAGATAGAACTATATGCAATCACTTGCTTGATATCTTTTTGTCCATAAGCAACCATCGCAGTGTAAATAACCATAATTATCGCAATAACGGCGATTGGGTACATAAAAAACACTGATGCGTCAGGAAAGAGTGGCAATGAAAAACGGATAAAAGCATACGTTCCCATTTTTAGTAAAATTGCTGCAAGAATTACAGAACCGATAGTTGGTGCTTGACCGTGTGCATATGGTAACCATGTATGAAATGGAAACATAGGTACCTTGATAGCAAACCCGAGAAAAAATGCAACAAAGAGCCATAACTGTAAATTCTCTGGCAAAATCAATCGATACCAATCTAAGATTGCGAAACTCCATTCTCCTGTTGCTTGATTGTAAAAGTAAGCCATAAATAACATACCAACAAGCATAACAAGTGAACCTGCAAATGTATATAAAAAGAACTTGATTGAAGCATAAATACGAAGTGGTCCACCCCATGCACCGATGATATAAAGCATCGGTACAAGAGAGAGTTCCCAAAATACATAAAATATGATTGCATCAAGTGCAGCAAATACACCAGACATTGTCATTTGTAAAACAAGAAGAGTAATAATCATGTTTTTAAGATTTTTTATTTCACCTAATGACGCGATACCAATGAGTGTCACAAAAGTAGAAAGAATAATAATAAAAACAGAGATACCATCAACACCTAAAGTATAATTAATCCCAAATGCAGGGATTAGAGGAATACTTTCCATAAACTGCATACCTGATGATTGTCCATCAAATGCAAACCATAACCATAAAGAGAGTGCAAACTCAATCACAGAAACTGCGATACCATAAGCACGAATACTATCTTTATGAACTATGACTCCAAATAGTGCTGCCACTACTGGAAAAAATATTAAAATTGATAAAATGTGATCAACCATAGATTAAACTCCTAAACCTGATAAAATTGCTAAAATTTCATCAGAATATCTCACTGCAAGTCCAAAAACTACAGCTAATGATAACATACCAAGCAGACCTGCTACCATCCATTTAAGCATAGTAGATAAATTACCACTTTGCATTGCACTTGTTCTGTCACCTGTATTGTAAATGATACCTGCGATACCATCAACACTCGCATCAACAATTTTCAAATCAACATGTGTCCAAAAAACTTCTGACATCTCTCTATATGGAACAACAATATATTTTTCATATGCATACGGAATATAGTACTGGTTTAACAGTAGTTTATACATGAAACTATTTTCCATTGCAGATGTTCCATCTGGAACAGTGATTTTTGCATTATTGTATTTTTTATACGCATACATAATTGCTAAAATAACAAAAACTTGTGTGCCTATAGTCATAATCCATAATGTAACATGAGAATGGATGTGATACTCCATCGCACCTAAAATCTCTTCAACCATTCCAAAGAATGTTGTTCTAAAAGCTCCTGCAATAATCGCAAGGATAAGTAAAGGACTCATAGCCACTAGCATATATTTGTATGCTTCATGAGGATGAATACCAAAAAGTTTATAACGCTCTTCACCTTCAAAGATAAGTGCAGTTAATCTAAATGAATAGAATGCAGTTAAACCAGCAGTGAAAAGAAGTACAGAGTAGATTACAAAGTGATGCTCAGCGAATGCTGCTTCTAAGATAGTATCTTTTGAGAAGAATCCTGCAAGTGGGAAAAGCCCAGCAAGTGCAACAGAAGCGAATGTCATCATAATGTATGTCCACTTCATAACCTTTTTAAGTCCACCCATTTTAAATGGATCAAGCTCATCATGCATCGCGTGCATAACATTACCAGCACCTAAGAAAAGAAGTGCTTTAAAGAAGGCATGTGCCATAAGGTGAAAAAGTGCTACCCAGTATGCTCCAAGCCCAGCAGCTGCAAACATATACCCAAGTTGAGAGAGTGTAGAGTAAGCGATAACACGTTTCATATCACGATTTACAAGAGCCATTGAAGCTGCAAAGATTGCAACAAAAGCACCAAGACTTGCTATGAAAAGACCAACATGAGGAATTAAGCTATAGAGTTCATTTGAACGAACTACTAAGTAAACCCCTGCTGTTACCATCGTTGCTGCATGAATAAGTGCAGAAACAGGAGTTGGACCTTCCATCGCATCTGCAAGCCATGTATGGAGTGGAAATTGAGCTGATTTACCCATTGCACCGATGAAAAGGAAAATCCCAATCCATGACAATGTCGTAGTATCTAAGTGAGCGAATGCTGCAAATGAACCCTCATACTGTAAAGTACCCGTATTCCAATAAATCAAGAAAAGACCCACTAACATACCAAGGTCAGCGATACGGTTCATGATAAATGCTTCGTTTGCTGCCCATGTCGCACTCTCTTTGTGAAACCAGAAACCAATAAGTAACCAAGAACACAAACCAACACCTTCCCAACCGATGAAAAGACCTGCATAGTTATCACTCATAACAAGAATCATCATTGAGAAAACAAATGCTGAAAGATATGAGAAAAATCTATTGAAACCCTTATCGTGATCCATGTACCCAATAGAGTAAATATGTACTACGGTTGAGACTAAGGTAACAACCATCATCATAGTAACAGAGATTTCATCTACAACAAAACCAAATGGAATATATAAATCTCCAGTTGCCATCCATGTCATCATCTCAACATGAATCGGCTCGCCACCACCTAAAATGTGAGTAAGAAGTATAGAACTACTTACAAATGCAGAGAATATGAGCAATGAAGCGATAATCCCTGTAAAAGTTTTCTTTGGTGTTGCTGTAAAAAGAGCAGAAAACAATGAACTCACAAGAGGAGCAAAAAGTGCTATATATAAGTATTTTTCCATGCTCTATCCTTTCATACTTGCTAAACTATCAAGGTCTATATTGCCATGGCGTTTGTACCATACAATTAAGAGTCCTAAACCTACAGCAACTTCTGATGCCGCGATTGCAATCACAAAAAATGCAAACATTTGACCAGTTAAGTCACCATAGTAGTGTGAAATCGCAGCAAAAGCGATATTGACTGAATTGAGTAATATCTCTGTTGCGAAAAAAAGTAAAAGTAAATTCTTTCTACGCATTACACCCACTAAACCAATAGCAAATAAAATAGTAGAAAGTATCAGATAATGATTTAAACCAATTTCCATCATGAAAGCACCTTCTCGTTAGTATCATCTTCTAAAGTTATAGAGTTGTCCATCTTTTTACCAGCTAAAACAATCCCTGCAACCATAGCCACAAGTAACATTACAGCAGCTAACTCAAAAGGAATAAGATACTTCGTAAAAAGAACCATACCAACTTCTTGAGTATTGCCTATATCTGCACTACTTGGATAGAGTGCTACAATATTTGTTGAAAGCATAGGTGCTGCAAATATAGCAACTACTAAAGCAGCAGCTAAAGCACTCATCCCAACAATAATAAACTTGTTGCCTTTTTTCTCTTTTACTTCTCGTGTTGTATCAAAGAACATCATTCCAAAAGCATAAAGAGCCATAACAGCACCTGTGTAAACGATAATTTGTATCGCACCTAAAAAATCAGCATTTAAGATAAAGAAAAATGCTGATATAAAAATCATTCCTGCTGCTAATGCACTCAGTGCATATAATGCTTGGGATGTAGTTACAACTATGTAAAACATCGCAATCGTTAAAAATGCAAACAGGTAAAACGCTATCGCTTCAAACATAAATCTCTCTCCTTAATATGCTAGAGGTGTTTTCTTAACACGCGCATCTTCATGTGGGGTAATCGAACCAAAACCTTCAAACTCTAACTGAGCACCAGCTTTCATTTTGTCGATTGGTGTAAGCATATCTTCATACATAATGAAATGCTCACGTTGTTCTGAACCATTTTCATACTCGCCACCATGTGTAATCGCAAGCTCTGGACATACTTCTGCACAATAACCACAAAAGATACAACGACCTAAGTTAATTGTGTAAGAAGAAACCTCTTTACGAGAATTTTCATCAATCTTTGTATCCATTCTAATACAATCCGAAATACAAATCTTTTCACAAAGCCCACAACCAATACAACGCTCAGCATCAGATTCCCAAAGACGTTTCATCTCATGCACAGCACGGTAACGAGGTCCTATAGGCATCTTCTCTTGCGGATACTGTATAGTATGAATATCAAAACGCAACATCTCTCTCATTACAACCCAAAGACCAACAAAAAGTTCACCTCTAAAAGTTCTTTTTACAACACGCTTGAATTTACCCCAACCATCAGTAGGATAATCTTCAATGTCAACCATAAAGTAACCGTTATCGGCTACATTTCTATTATTAAATGCTTCCATATTTATCATATCCCCTTAAAACATCATCACTAAACCAGTGATTACAACATTAATCACGGCTAGTGGCATAAGTACTTTCCAGCACAACCACATTAATTGGTCTGGTCTTACATCTGGCCATGCAGCTCTTGTCCATAAGAAAAAGAAAAAGAAAAATGCCATTTTACCGAGTAGTGCAAAAGCACCTAACACACTTCCATCACCAAAACCACCTAAAAAGATAAGTGGGATAACAAAAGAGATAAAGAACATATTTGCATATTCACCGATAAAGAAAAGACCCCAACGCATACCAGAGTACTCTGTACCAAAACCATCAATAATCTCATGGTCATTGGCAATCAAGTGAAAAGGTGTACGTCCAGTTTCAGCAAATGCAGCAATCCAAAACAGAACAAATGCTACAGGCTGAGACCATACAATCCAGCTTCCTATGCCACCTGCTTGATACTCATTGAAATCAACGAGAGAAAGTGAACCTACCATCATAATTGGAGCAAGTACTGCTAAACCAGAAACTACCTCATAAGAGATAAATACTGCTGCTGCACGTGCTGCTGAAAGTAATGAAAACTTATTGGCTGATGCCATACCACCAAGCATTGGACCAAAAAGACCCACTGCCATTACACCTAAAACATATAAAATACCAACATTAATATCTGCAATAATTGGATGAACTGTATACCCAAAAATTGTAAATTGTGGTAAAAATGGAATCGCTGCAGCTGCCATAAATGCAGTCGCTGCAGTAATAACTGGTGCAATTTTAAAGATAGGTGCTACAACATGTGTAGGGATGATATCTTCTTTTGTAAAAAGTTTAATCCCATCTGCACCGACTTGTAAGAGTCCAAAAGGACCAACATTCATTGGCCCAAGACGACGTTGCATAAATGCAAGTATCTTACGCTCAAAATACGTACCAATCCCAGCTAAAGCTGAGAAAACAAGTAAGAGTACAACGACTTTTATAACCGTTTCTATTAAATATGCTGTATCCATATATTACACCTTTTCTATCGAAGCTGCAGCAAAGCGGTAACCACTAAACAGTGCCTCTGAATTTAACTCTGCATCAAATGTTGGAACAAGTGCAATATCACCTGCGATTTTATTGTCACTTACGATTGTTGTAACAATTTCCCCATTTCCTGTTTTCACACGCACTTTATCTCCTTGCTTGAAATCTGAATCTTTTAAGTTTTCTTCACTTACATAAAGTCCACTCTCTTCGTCAAGTTGTGTCGCTTTGTTTGTAAAGGCATTAAACTGTCTCACAGGATTTGCCATATACACTAAATCATCACCAAGACTTAAAGATTCATCAATTTTTGCAACTTCTTCATCACCACACTCTACACTTTGAACGCTAAGAGTATAACCACGAACCTCTTCACCATCATTTGTATAATGGTTTGGAAGATTATCAAAGGCTTCTGCTATAAAGCCTGCCTCTACTGGAAGATTTTGCGTATAATCTACAGTTAATTCAGCATCTAAGCCTAAAGCATTTGCAATATCATTTAAAACATAGCCTTTGTAGCCAATCGCTGCATTTGTAGGGTTCACACGCTTGTTAATACTTGTGAGTGTTCCCTCTTGTTGATTAATAGCTGGCATATCAATGTCGCCATCTCCGAGTGATGAAAGTGTGTAATCAGCTTGTACATTATAACCAACTGTGTATTTGCCAACTTCATCTGAGAGTTCATTAATGAGGGCAACACCTAGAGAGTTTGTTAATGTTGGAATCATTGTTAATTCAAATGCTGAGTATTTTTCTATAAGTGCTACTAAACGAGCTAAGTTTTTAGCATTTGGATGTGTATATAAATCTGGTCCAACCATTAAAGAGAAACTATCTTTTTTCTTCAAGAATTTTGCTAATGTCTCATCAAAGTTTTCAGGCATACCAAGTAAAGAAACAAGTCTGTTATCATCTACTTCTACCTCTTTACTTACTTTTTTAGGCACCATTTTCGATTTTTCTACTTCAACTTCTTCCTCTTCCCCTGTCTCTTTATTGACTTTTTTCTCTTTAACTATTTCAATGACTTTTTCTTTAATTGTTTCTGTCACTGTTACAGTTTTTTTCGAGTGAAAAGATGCCAAATAATCAACAATATCTGATGGAAGTGCTTTTTTATCTGCAAATAAATCTAAAAGCAGATAAAGAACAATCTCTTCTTGAAGTGGTTTGTGATTTACCGTTAAGATATTTTTTCCAAGTCCTTCGATAATAGGGTCTTTAACAGGGTGAAAATAGAGTGCGGCACCCTTGTTTACTGTCAAAGAATTATTCAGTGCATATCTTGCATTTGGATTGTCACTTTTGAGTGCTGAACCAACACTTACTATAAAGTTCGCATTCATCGTTTGCTTTAAATCACTTCCATAAAGTGTTTTTCCACTCACTTGTGCGTAATCTTTTAAGAAAGTTTGGAATGCTTTTGCTTCAGGATTAACAAGTTTATAGCCATGTTTTTCTTTTAATCTTTGTAAAATTAAAGCCTCTTCATTGGTAATTGTTGAAGTAAACTTGATTGTATCTGCTTTTTTAAACGCGGCTACAGCACTGTTGAAACTTGCTTCATCTTTACTTGCATCTGCATTTTGATAATCAAATCCATAACGCCCTGCTCCACAAAGAGAAACATAGTTCCATTCGTTCATAACACGGTAGATTTTATCTTCTGGATTATTGATACTTGTATGTTTTACATCATAAGAGATTTGACACCCTGCTGAACAGTGTCCACAAGTTGCTGGTATTTGTGTGAGTTCCCAAGCATTTGACTTATACATAAACTCAGTATCCACTAAAGCGCCAACTGGACAAACAGCAGCACACTCGCCACATGAAGTACAATCTAGCACATCGGTACCATTAGTTAAACCAATCACAGACTTGTTGAGTTTGTTCCACATAGCATACGCATCTTTTGGCATTGTTTCTTTAAAGCCTGCATCCAGAGCATCTGCACCACGAGCAATAGTTTTTAAAGAGTTATCACCAATCATATCTTTACAAGCAGTAACACAACGCTCACAAACGATACAAAGACCCGGATCATAGTGTAAATGTCCCCAATCATGAGAACTTCTATCGACATCTTTTACACTGTAGCTTTGAGAATCTACACCTATCTCTAAAGTGTAGTTTTGTAATTCACATTCGCCTGATTGGTCACACACACCACATTGAAGAGGATGATTTACATCATATACTTCCATGATAGCTCGACGCTCTTTTTCTATAGTTGGTGTTGATGTGACGATGTTCATCCCATCTTTTGCTTTGGCATTACAAGCATATACTTGTTTACCATCTGCTTCTACCAAACATATACGACAAGCAAGTGTTGGACTACATCTTGTCAGATAACAAATTGCTGGAATATAAATATCGTTCGCACGAGCGGCATTTAAGATTAAATCCCCTTCATTGACCGCGATATCTTTTCCATCAATATTTATATTGATTTTACTCATTACACTACTCTCACTATTTTGGATTTTTCAAACTTATATCTATCTATCGTAAGATTCATATCAAAGTTAGGATTTAAAGCGATTGTTCCCTTTAAATCTGTATCAATTTTAAAGACTCTTTGTATACTTGTATCGCCAAAGCTTACTTCCACTCTGTCGCCATCATTTACCTTTGCCACCTGTGCAAATTGTGTTGAACCTCGTAAAGCAGTATCGTTTTCTAAATGTTTTGAACTGTTTGTATACGCATTAAATTGAAGTACTGGATTAGAGTGATAAATTACCGTTCCGTTAAATTCTGGTAACTCTGCAACTTCATCGAGTACACCATCACTTACACAAACTACTTCATCTAAAAGATACCCTCTTACATCTTCACCATAGGTACTTAAAAAGTTTTCTAAGTTATCAAATGCAACTGCTTTAAAACCACTTGCTTCATTAAACTCTTGCGTATAATCGATAGTATTTTCTTTCGCTAAACCACAAGCATTTGCAATATCATTTAAACAATATCCATCAAATGCTACAGCAACATTCATTGGTAACACACGATTATCGATACTCACAACACTACCCTCTTGTTGGTTTAAAGAAGGAACACTCAAATCAGCCTCTTCTAAAGAAGAAATTATAACCTCTCCTGAAGCATTGTAGCCCACAACATTGCCTATATTTTCATCTTTATCTAAATCACAAAGGAGTGAAATACCTAAAGTATTGACTTGTGTCGGTACGATAAGTAATGAAAAGTTTGTATATTTTTCTATCGTTGCCGCAAGTTTTGCGATATTTGCAGCTTGTTTGTGTGCAAACATATCACTCCCAACAACAAGAACTCGCTTTTGTGTTCGCTTGAGTGCTTTTGTCATGCTCAGAATCTCATCATCCCCAACATTACTTTCCGCTTCAAGATACCCTAAATCAAGATTATCTAAAAATGCTCGTGTTTGTTCATCTACTTCGACATCTTTTAAAAGTGCATGAGTAAGAAGTGCCATAACACCCTCTTCCGAACCTGCTTCATACTTCATAAACTGTGTTATGGTATTTTGCATAAGTGCATCTTCTAGTGGATGGGCATAAATAATTTTAGCACCATTATGACGACTTGCCGTAGTCATTGCATAACGAACACCTGGGTTATCTGTCGCTATTTTACTCCCTATCACTATCACAGCATCTGCTTGTTTAAGTGCATCAAGTGAAGCACTATGGTGAAGTTTCCCACTTATAGAACTATAAGCCTTCATAAATGAAGCAAATTGTCGTGCATCTTCATTGAAAAGTTTGACATTTAACTGCTCTTTTAAAAGTTGTAAAATGTGTGCTTCTTCATTCGTAATCAGTGAAGAAAAACGGATAGCACTTGCATTTTTGAGTGCTTGAACTACCTTACTCAATGCAGTTGCATCTTTTGAGCCTTCATTTGCAAAGTCAAAGCCATAACGACCAGCACCACATAAAGATGTAAATTCAAAGTTATTTTTCACTCTTTGAATACTACTACTTGTATTGATACCATGATGTCTTGTCTCATACTCCAAACTACATCCTGCACTACAATGCGCACAAGTGGAAGGAACACGAGAGAGTTCCCATGCATTTGCTGAGTATTTAAAATCAGCCCCTACTAAAGCACCCACAGGACAAACAGCAGTACACTCTCCACAAAAAGTACAATCAAGAGTATCACTTCCTTTAGGAACAATTACCGAAGAGTAACCACCAAACTGCACATCAATAGCATCATCACCAATCACTTCATTACACACATGGGTACATTTTTCACACATGATACATAAAGCAGGGTCATAATCAATCACACCCCAATGCATAACAGGACGATGTTGCTCACGAGTAGAAAAGTTTTGTTGACTCACACCAAACTCTAAAGTTTTGTTTTGTAAATCACATTCACCAGATTTATCACAAACACCACACTCAAGTGGATGATTGACATCATATAACTTCATGATATTTGTACGTTCTGCTTCAAGTTCTACTGTATTTGTTGTAATGTTGACACCATCTGTAGGAGGTGTATTACAGCTTAAAACAAAACCATCCACTCCCTCCGCTTCGACAACACACATTCTACATGATGCACACGGCGTTGTTTTAGAGATATAACACATAGTAGGGATGTAAATGTCATTTTTACGCGCTACTTGTAAGATTGTTTCACCGCGAGCAGCTACAACATCTTTACCATCAATCGTAAAATTTATTAATTTTTCCATCAATCCCTCCTATGCCTGAACCATAGCGATGTAGTAACAACGCATACAGCGATCCGCTTCAGAAAGTGCTTGATCTTGTGTAAAACCTAAGTTCACTTCGGCATTGTTCGTTTTTCTATAGTCTGTATCTAAGATAGCACTATGTTGACGAGGAACACCTGGTAACCAACCTGAAACTTTCTCTTTCTTATCATACACTTTAAGCTTCGCTAAATGGTCTTCCATAATCTCTTCATCAGTTAAAGAAACTTCACCCGTTTGTACATAGCGACTCATGACAGATGCACCACGTTTAGCTTGACCTACTGCATTAACAATAGTCATCGGACCATATTCACAATCTCCAGAAGCAAAAATACCCTTACGAGATGTCATATAATCTTTTCCATTTGTTTTGATAGTCGCCCAAGAAGTCTTTTCAATCTCCCACTCTTCAGGTACAAAGTCCAAATCAGCACTTTGTGAAACAGCAGGAATGAGATAATCAAACTCTATAGTCTCACTTGCACCCTCGATTTTCACGAGTTGCGCACGACCACCATTTGGGTCTGGGACAAGTTCAAACTTATCAATCACTAACGCTTTGAGTACATTATCTTCATCGATAATTTCATCCACGGCAGAGTGGAAGATAAATTCAACACCCTCTTCTACTGCTTCATGATACTCTTCATAAGTCGTATTACGAATAATCGTTTTTTCATCACGACGATAGAGCATTACAACTCTTTTAGCCCCTGCACGAATCGAACATCTTACAACATCCATAGAAGTGAAACCACCACCAACACAAGCAACCGTTTTACCTGTTAAATCTACATGGTCAGTAGGTAACATCTGTTTCTCTTGTACTTCTTTAGGTGTTTTTATGTCAAATTTTTCATAAAGATTTACCCAGTCAAGAAAGTCTATCGCTCCCCAATAGCCTTGTATCTCTTCACGTTCATTTTTACAACGAACAGCTTTTGAAATACGTGTACCTGAAGCTATCATTGTCGCATCATACTCTTTTTCAAAGTGATGCATATCTTCTTTGGACACTTTATGGTTTGTAATAAAATTGACACCCATATCACGCACACACTCTATATCTTGTTGGTATTTATCCCATGGCATACGGTATTCTGGAACACCTACTGTCACTTCACCACCTAAAACAGGAAGTTCTTCAAAAACATCAACTTCAATTCCATCAGCAGCCAAATAATAAGCCGTCGTAAGTCCAGCAGGACCAGCACCAACAACTGCTACTTTTTTACCCGTACTTGGTTTTTTCTCCATTGGATGAAAGAAATCATAATTATGATCCATCTCCCAATCAGCACCAAGACGCTTGAGTGCCATAATGCTAATCGGCTCATCAAGATTCGTTCGACGACAAGCATCTTCACATGGATGTGGGCAAACACGACCACAAACATGGGCAAGTGGCATAGTTTGACGTGTTGCTTCAAGAGAATCATCAAATCTCAAGTCTCTTACACCTTCAATATATCCAGGAATATCAACATGAGAAGGACAAGCATCCGTACATGGTGCTGTGATTTTTGCGATATAGCCAATCTTCTCTTCATAATGCTTTGAAGGCTTTTGTTCGTTTATACACTCTAAGAATGTATCTTCAAAATGAGTCATCAAGTCAAGTATAGGGTTTGGAACTGTTTTTCCAATCTCACACTTAGAAGTCACTTGCATACTCTTGCCAATCTCTTTTAAGTGATCCAAATCAGCTAAAGCACCTTCACCACGAGCAATTTTGTCAAGTTGGTCATAAAGAATTCGACCACCCCAACGTCCAGGAGCACATCGTCCGCATGCTTCTGAATACTCTTGATACTGTGCTGCATATTCCATAGCTAAACGGATTACATCTACATCTTCATCAAACAGTGCCACACCATCCCAGCCGATAAAAGCTCGAGAATCTCTATGGTCATCATATTGTGCTGGTAGATTATATGCTGATTCTTCCCACTCTGCTTCTGGTTTACCTATATTGTTTATAGATTCCCCGTTCCAAGTAGAAAAATAGACTTTGCTCAAAATAAAATCCTAATCTTTTTTCGCCACGATAGTCCAGTCGACTTCGTTAAACTTTAAAGAGTTGAGCAGTTCATAGCCTGCCTCTTTTACTATATCAGCACTTTTTTGAATCGGCGAAAAATCACCAATTTCAAATAAAAAGATTGCAACTTCACCCGCTTTATGCGCATCTAAAATCTCTTTCATACGAGGTTCAAATTCTGTTTTTAAGTGTCTTAGGTCATATCTTTTCATTATCTATCAACCTCCCCAAATACGATGTTTGTAGTCCCAATAATAGAAACAACATCTGGAATATAATGCCCCGGTAAAAGGTCTGTTAAAATACCTGTGTGCCAAAAAGATGGTGCGCGAAGCTTGAGTCTATAAGGGTATGGTCCACCTTGAGAATTTATAAAGAAACCAAGTTCACCTTTTGGTGATTCAGTCGCTACATATACTTCTCCTACTGGTGGTCGCATACCTTGTGTTACAAGAACAAAGTGTTGCATCAAAGAGTAGTTTTGTGTCATGATATCAAGCTTTGGAGCGGAAATGTATTTTGGTGCATGTGCCATCAATTCTGTTTCGTTATTTTCAACAGTTTTTTCATACATCTCTATTGTTTGATACAAAATCTTTGCAGATTCTCGCATCTCTTCCATATAGATTCTATAACGAGCAAAGTTATCACCCTTATCAGAATAAGGAACGTTAAACTCTACTTCATCATACAACTCATACGGCTCTTCTTTACGAATATCCCAAGCGACACCTGAAGCACGAAGCATTGGACCTGTACAACCCCATGAGAGTGCCATTTCAGTTGAAACGATTCCCACTTCTTCCATTCTCATTAACCAAATACGGTTTGTATCAAGTAAATCTTCATAATCTTTGATATTTTCAGGAAGTTTGTTCAAGAAAACTCGAAGTTGATGTAAAAAATCATCTTGAATATCTAAAGGAACCCCACCGATACGAATAGCAGCATGTGTTAAACGCGCGCCACAGTAGCCTTCGATAATGTCCATAAGATATTCTCTTTCACGGAATGCAAAAAGGAAAACAGTCATTGCCCCAATGTCGAGTGCTGTTGTTGCCAACCAAAAAAGGTGAGACATCAAACGGTTAATCTCTAAAAGCATCATACGAATTACTTTTGCACGACGAGGAACTTCAAGACCAATCAACTTCTCAACTGCAAGTGCAAAACCATAATTGTTTGAAGAAGAAGCGATATAATCCATACGGTCAGTCGTAGGCATGAACTCATTATAAATCATATTTTCAGCCATCTTCTCCATACCACGGTGAAGATATCCAACATCAGGATGTGCTTTGACAATCTGCTCTTGTTGGAGGTGCAACATTAAACGTAACTGCCCGTGAGCAGATGGGTGTTGCGGTCCAAAGTTCAGTACTAACTCATTATCTTCTCTATCGAAAGTAATGTTTTCAAAAAATGGTGTTAATCTATTTTTTACTTGTGCCATATTTTACCACCCTATCTTTGTGGGTCATCAATAACTTTTGACGACTTTTTATCTAATTTTGTTACCATAAACACTCCACCCTCTTCTTGGTAGTTTTGCTCAGT
>Ga0256829_1001615_pt1 | contig 18127 bp, 27 predicted proteins | sample 131447metaG_FD_185979 | JGI IMG/M metagenome (GOLD analysis project Ga0256829, IMG submission 185979) | Hydrothermal vent microbial communities from Lau Basin, Pacific Ocean - 131-447 | ecosystem: Environmental > Aquatic > Marine > Hydrothermal vents | place: Pacific Ocean: Lau Basin | collected...
CCGTTGCCGACTTGATGAAAGCGCAAAAGCCTAAAACACCCGATCATCTATTCAGCGAACAACATGTTGAACCCAATGCTGGTGCTGGTGAAGGCGATGAAATCATGGGCGGCATGTTGGCAGCCCTGAAAGAAGTGCAAGGAGAATAAGCCATGCCATTGAATCAAGGCTTTCAAGAAACCCCATTTATCAATGACAGCTTGCTGGTGGATGATGATGTTCAAACCAAAAGTGAAGTGATTGGTGCGGCGCAAGTGCTGCCTCGTGGTCAACTGGTGGGTAAAATCACTGCCACTGGGCAAGTCGTGGCTTACAATCCAGCAGCTGCCGATGGCTCGCAGAATATCTACGGTGTGTTGGCGCAAGCTGTGGACACCACGCTCGGCGTGTATTCCGCAGTGGTGTATCTCGCTGGTGCATTCAAGCAATCAGGCATCACCCCAGCTATCACCCCTGCCATCGAAACCGCATTGCGCGGCATCAATATCTACATTCGTCCAACGGTATAAGGAGCTACTATGCCACTCGGAGTTTTTGAACCTCGCCGTTTGATCGGCTTAATGAATCAAACCAAATCGCGTTCTTCTTTTTTGAAGGACACATTCTTTGGTAAGGAAATGGCACACGATACACGCGCCATTGAAGTGGACATCATCAAAGGTCGCCGCCGTCTTGCGCCGTTTGTGTCGCCATTGGCGAAAGGTACGATTGTTGACCGTCAGGGTGCAATTACGCGCTCTGTGACGATGCCTTATGTGAAGATGGGCATTCCAACTACAGCAGGGCAAGCACTGGACACCAAAGCGGCAGGACAAACCATCTACCAAGGTACTCCAAGCCAACGCTTGAACCTTCAACTGGCAAAAGATGTTGCGTTATTGAAAGATATGTCGGCGCGCCGTGAAGAAGCGATGTGCGCGGATGCTTTGGTGAACGGCAAGGTGACTGCACTTGGGGATGGTATTGATGTTCAGGTCGATTTCTTGCGCCCTGCCTCGCATCGTGTGATTAACACGGCAACCGCTGCTGCTTGGGATGCCGCTGGTGTCGATATTTTGGCACAGCTTCGCTTGCATGCACGCACCATTATTCAATCATCTGGCTTCCAGCCCAATATTTGCGTCATGGGTTCTGCCGCTGCGGATGCGTTCATCAAGAACATTGAAGCGCAAGGCTCGAATCGTTTGAGCCATACCAAATTGGAAACAGGCGCAATCAAGCTTGATGGCTTGCAATCGGGTGCGACCTATTTGGGCAATGTGCAAGGCGTTGATTTCTACGAATACAACGAATGGGCGGAAGATGCGGCTGGTGTTGAGCAACCATTGCTTGCAGCCAACCAAGTGATTTTCGGTTCAACGCGTGGTGAATCCATCTTCCACTATGGTGCAATCGAAGATTTAGCCGTGGGTACGAAATGGGCAACCAAGTATTTCGTGAAGTCTTGGGTCGAAGAAAACCCATCGGTTCGCAATCTCTTGGCGCAATCCTCACCGTTGCCAGCACTGCATCGTATTGAATCCATTATGAGCATCGCAGCTCTTTGATATTCCTTGGGGGGTGTGCTTGCCATGCCCTCCTTTTTCATAACACAATAGGAGAAATGATATGGCTGTACGCATGACCCACCACTGCACACATGATGGCAAAACCTATGAAGTCGGCGACCAAGTGAAGAACGCTAAGTTGGAGAAAGTGTTTCTTGCGGAAGGCGTGGCTGAAAAACTTGAAGATAAGCAGGACGATAAGTAAGCCATGAGCTATGCCGTACAAGCGGACATGATAAGTGCGTTTGGTGAAGCAGAGATGATTCGCGTGACCGACCGTGCGAATCTAGGCGTATTGGATGCAACTGTGTTGCAGCAGGCGTTGGATGATGCCACAGCTGAGGCGGATTCATATATCCCGATCGCACCGACCACGCCGAATCGTGCGCTTGTACGGCATACCGCCGCGATTGCTCGCTTTTTGCTGCATAAAGATGCCGCAAGCAATGAGATACGCGAGCGGTACACAGATGCAATTGCTTGGCTCAAGCTGGCATCACTGGGGCGTGTTACCTATGGGACGCTTCCAGCCGTTCCAGCAGGGTCGGCAACGCAAGGCATTCCTCAATCGCAATCTCTAACATTATCGCATGAACAATATGAAGTGCCACGAACGGGCGGCTTCGTATGGTAGCCAGTGTGTTCACACTTGCGCCGATTGTTTCACGATTACAATCGGTGGTAAGCATTCCTTTTGTTGGCGGCATGTCGGATTTCACCCGTGCAAGCGAGCAAGCAAGTATGGAAAAAGGCGCATTTGTGCTGCCTATTTCCGAGCAATCCAGTGCTAATCAATCCGCTGTACTCCACACACAACAACAAGTTATTGCCATGTTTAGGGTGGTTTTTTTGGTGCGGAATTACGGTGACGCATCAGGTGGGACTACGATGGACAGCATGCTTGCAACGATGCGTATCGATGCGCTCACAGCGTTGTTGGGCTTTACCCCTCAAGCGCAATGGGAAGCGATTGAACACACGCAAGGCGCGCTACTGAAAGCCGAAAACGGCGCAATTTGGTGGCAAGATGATTTCAAAACAGGGTTTTATCGGAGTTCCGTATGAGAAAACAGAAAACATTCAACCATGAACACGGCGGCGTGTATGTGGTGGACAAAAAGACTGGCAAACCCGTGAAACAAACTGAACAGAAGGATGTAACCCATGATTCTAGCAAGTAAAAAAGTCGTCCTTGTCAAAGCTGAAACGACATACAACACCGATGCAGTCCCTACAGGTGCAGCCAATGCAATGTTGGCTCGCAATTTCACCTTAACCCCATTGGAAGGCACAACCAACACGCGTCAGCATGTGCGTGGCAGCATGGGTGGCTTTGAAGATACGCCCATGAGCGGTCTCAATGCTACGGTTGAGTTCGATGTAGATTTAACGGGTGCAGGCGCAACAGGTTCAACACCGCCTTATCACGACCTGATGCGTGCTTGTGGCTTTGCTGCCACCATCAATACAGGTGTAAGCGTGGTGTATAATCCTGTTGGTTCGCTGTTTGAATCAGCGACCGTACATGTGTTTCGTGATGGTGTTCGTCATGCGATTACAGGTTGCCGTGGTGATTGGTCGTATAAGATGTCGGCATTGGGCGAGTTGTTGTTGCACTTTAAGTTGCAAGGCAATTATCAGCCTGTTTCCGATATTGCGCTGCCAGCAGCCACATTGCCTGTGGTCACGCCTATTCCTGCGGATGCTGCCAATGTGCCAAGCTTTGCACTGCATGGTTATGCAGGATTATTGCAATCATTCGATTTGGCAGGCGGCAACGATTTACAATATCGCAACCTGATCAACGCATCGGGTGAAGTGTTGTTGGTCGGTCGCAATGTGACAGGCACAGTGGTTGTGGAAGAGCCTGCGGTTGCCACTTTCGACTATTGGAACGCATCCATCAATGCCGCACTCGGAGCTATGAGCCTGATTCATGGCACGGTGGCAGGCAATATTGTGGAAATCAACGCACCCAATGTGCAAATCGGTAAGATTACAGGCAATGAGACTAATGGTGTTTCCTACCTCTCCATTCCTGTGAAATGCCTGCCAAGCGCAGGCAATGATGATGTCTCACTGGTGGTTCGCTAATGTTTAAGATTGATGTTTCAGACACCTACAACTACCCCGTCACCGTCGCCATGCTCGATGAAAAAGGCAAGGTGAAGAAATCAAGCTTCACTGCCATCTTCAAACGCTTGCCACAAGATGACATCGACCGCCTGTTTGCAGGCATTGCCGATGAATCTGCCAGCGATGAGCAATGGGTGGATGAAATCCTTGCAGGTTGGGAGGGCATTAAAGATGCGGACGGCAAAGAAGTCCCGTTCACTGAAGCCAACAAGCGCAAAGTGTGCGGCATCCATCCTGTACGCCCATCCATCATCAAGGCGTGGGGCGAATCCCTTCAGGAAGTCGCAAGAAAAAACTAAAGGAAGCCGCGCGCCACTGGTTGAAAGGTGGCAGCGGCAACTTTGATACTGATGACGCGGCGATGCTGGGCGATAAGGCGGACGCATGTGTAGTTCCAACCTTCCTTGTGCATCCCGATAATTGGCAGGCGGTCGTTATCTTCACAGCGGCAAGCACGCAATGGCGTTGGTATGAACAGCACCGCATGGGCTTGCGTTATAGCGAGGTGAAAGTTTTGATGGATGTGGAAGGGGTGCAGGATATGAAAGATTGCATGGATCGCATCCGAATCATGGAGCAGGAGGTGTTGGATGTTTCGTCTACAATGTAAACGCGGCACGCACCATGCGCCAAAGCATGATACACATGGATATGCCCAACACCGCAGCAGCCACATCAAAGCCAAAACGCTCATGCCCAAGCCCCATGATGACCATGCTCACAAAGCTACCAATCACCCATCCGTAAATATTCATGTGGGAAGTATAGCATGAGCAAAAACCTACAGCTATCCATCAAAATCAATGCCCAAACAGGCGAGCTTGAAGGCTCGCTGAAAAAAGCTGAAAAAGAGCTCGGGAACTTCGCGCATCAATCAGGAGCTGCGGGGGCGGTATCAAATAAGGCTTTTTCAAAGACAAGAGCGGGCATTGAATCCATATCCAAGCAACTGCATCGCATACAGAGCATTGCAGCAGGTGCTTTTGTGTTTGCGGGCATCAATGATGGTGTGCATTCACTGGTGCAAATGTCGGATGCTTATACCACAACTACCGCACGCCTTCATTTAGCAACCAATTCAACAAAAGAATACACAACCGCATATTCTGAACTTGTTAAAATCACGCGAAACAGTTATGGCGATTTCGGCGCAACGGTTGATTTGTATTCATCCATGAGCCGAGCAACCCAAGATTTAGGCTTGAAGCAATCAACCTTATTGACGGTGACGGATGCTGTGAATAAAGCTATTGTGGTATCGGGTGCAAGCTCGGTTTCAGCAGAGGCAGCTTTAGTTCAGCTTGGGCAAGCATTATCATCAGGGACGCTTCGTGGCGAAGAACTGAACAGTATTCTTGAACAGACACCACGCATTGCGCGCATGATTGCCGACGGTTCAGGCATTGCCTTTGGACAGCTTCGAGCGGTTGCTGCACAAGGTGGATTGACTTCTGAAGTGGTGATTCGCGCACTCCAAAAAGAAGCGGCAACGGTCAATAAAGAGTTCAACAGTATTCCACCAACGATTTCAGGTGCAGCTAAGCAAGTGCATAACAGCATGTTGCAAATATGGGGGGATTTCACCACAACAAGCGGATCTGCGAACGGCTTGGCAAACAGTATTCTTTTTGTTGCCGACAACCTTCGCAGTATGGTGGATGTTGGGGTGTCTGCGGTGAAGATTATTGCAGCAGCCTATCTTGCCAAAGGTGTAACTTCGGTATCTGCCTACATTGCCACACAATACAAATCCATTGCAGCCACCAAAGCCGCGCAGGCTGCGGAGATTCAAGCCGCAGAGACCGCCGTTGCATCGGCTCGCCGCAAAGTCTTGGCTGCCAAGGCATACACGGGGGCGAATCAACGAGCGACTGCGGCAGCCTTGGAGCTTGCAGCGGCTGAAAAAGCATTGGCAGCAGCAACCGCAGCAGGGAACACCACATTGATGAGCCGCATTGGTTTAAGCAACAAAGGCACACGCGCATCACTTGCAGGGCTTGGTAAGGTCAATGTTGCCAGTCAATTATTGTTTGCAGCATGGGCAGGCTGGGAAATTGGTACTTATTTATCGGATAGGTTTGCCATTGTGAAACAGGCTGGCATTGCAATGGCAGGTGGATTGTCAAAAGTTGGCGAGAATATTTATGCAGCATTCAAGCTTGCATGGGCGAAAACTGAAATATCATTCAGTAATATGGTCGCAAACATCAAGATATTCACTGGAGATATGATTTCAGGAATTTCCAAAGCTTTGTCGTTGATACCTGGCATGGAAACAAAAGCATCAGGCATGCAGCAGTTCGCCAAATCACTACAGGAAACAAAGGGTGCAGCAGAAAGCGTTGCCGCCGCGACCAAGCGTATCAATGCGGAACGCGACAAGAACATCAAAGCCAATGAAGCATTCTATGCGCTTTCATTTGCAGAAGCAGGGCAAACGAAGAAGGCAGCAGGCAAGCAGGTTTCTAAAAATCTTTCCCCCCACAACAAACCATTGGTAAACACCCAAAAACCAGCCGATGGCACAGCCCTTATCCAGCAAATGAACACCGCCTTTGATGATTCGGCAACGCGCATGAGTAGCCGATATGTGGATATGTGGTCACAGTTGGTTAAGACGCATGGCGAAGGCTCAAAACAGGTGCGAGGCTTGGAAGTTGCCTATCAATCATGGCTGGATGGGCAAGATGCACAACGCATTGCCAAAGAACAAAGCGCAGCCAAGCAGGTGGTGGATATTCATGGTGCGAAGTTCAAGCGCATGGAAATCTTGGGGCAACTTGCTGACAAGACTGAAAAGGAGCGCATTCAAGCGTTGCTGAAGCTGAAGCTGGATGCTTTGCAGCGCGAACAAAGCAATATTGAAGCGGCAACCCTTGCTCAAGGCGGCAATGTGCAAGCTGTGCGTGATTATTACAACGAGCAGCGCGTCCAAGCAGAGCAGGACACCGCCGATAAAATCAAAGCGATTGATGAGAAAGCCACACAAGACAGGCTGGACAGAATGGCAGCAGGTGAACAAGCGGCATACGACCTTAAAGGTCAGTTCCAGCAGCTTGTGAGTGATAATCAGCAAGTGAACTTGACCACAATGGCGGACAATTTTAAGTCATACACCGATGCGCTTTGGCAAATGGATCAGAAAAGCGGCAAGCGACAACTTGCTTGGGATAAGTTTACAGGCACGCAGAAGCTTCAATTTGCGGCAGCATCAATGTCGGCTCTTTCTGGCTTGATGCAATCGCATAACCGCAAGCAATTTGATGTTGGCAAGGCGGCAGCACAGGGTCAGAACGCCATCAACACCTATCTTGGCGCAACCAAGGCATATCAATCAATGGCTGGCATTCCTTATGTTGGACCATTCCTTGGTGTGGCAGCCGCCGCCGCTGTAGTTGCCGCTGGTGTCGCCAATGCACAAAAAATCAACAGTGCGAAAATGGGCGGTTCAACAGGTGGTGTATCTATTCCAAGCATCTCCGCAGGCGGTGGCGGTGCTGCCCCAAGTGCCATCATGAACAGTCAAACAGGCTTACCGATGTCGCAAGCTCCTGCACCCAAGCAGGCGCAACAAGTTCATATCACCATCAAATCCGATACTGGCTTTGTTGATCCCAACGCCATGCAGCAAGTAGCTGCCCATCTTGCGCCCTACATTGCCGATGCCAACAACAGCGGTATGAATCAAGCGATGGTGGCTTAGATGCCATTGGATTTCACTTATCCGCATATTGCATGGGACAACCTATTGGCAGGAGCGACTTATACGGTGACCGCAGGCATCGACAATGCCGCAGCCCCATTCAGCAATGCCTTTAATGGCATGATGTCATCCATTGCCAACCCACAAGCGGATGCCAACGGTGTCTTTGCGGTGACAATCAATATCAGCAACCAACAAATCGGTTTTAATACGCTTGGTTTTGGCGTTGAAGCATGGGGCGGCATCTCTCAAGCCAACCTATTGATTATCGGTGGTAGCAGGCATAATGCTGCAAACCAACATTGGACTGGCGGCACGATTACGGTGAATGGCGCAAATGCTCATGCAATGGTTGAGCCATCCAATCAGTCGATATTAATTCCATTTGCCAATGGTTACGCACAAAATACAGTGACTTTGTCTATCACAGGCTTACAGCCCAATCAGGCGTTTATTATTCCTGAATTGTTTTACGGCAATACCCTGCAAATGCCATACCCAGAGTTGGGGATTGACCCGACTGCCGACATTGCAGACTTCTCCACCTTCAAATCGGTGTCTGGCATGCGTTATGACTACACGCATTTCGTCAAATGGTCGGAGCGTGTGCATTGGAAGTATATCGATACAGGAATGGCGGGATTTATTGAGTGGTTCCGCGAAAACAGCTTGGAGAAAATGGCACCGTTTTGGTGGATCTACAATCCTGAAAGCCAGCCTCGCCCCATCTTTGTAAAACACATCAACAAATCAGCACGCATGCCTTATCAGCAGGCTGCTTGGCGTGATTTCAGCTTGAATCTTGAGGAGGTGTTGTTGTGATTCCTGTAGCTCCCGATATGCAAGCCGTCCTATCGCATGCGGATGGTGAAACGCCTGTGATTGATGTGGTGATGCCGCTGGGCGATGGTGTGTATGGCAAAATTGAGACTTATGAGCAGTGGCTTGGGATGAATGAGCCGACTTTGCAAACTATTACAGTATCTCCAGCTTATAACATTAATTTGGGCGGCTTATTTGGTGGTGTAGGTGCAATCGACATCCCAGCACAATATAGCTATGTCGTCAGTGATGACATCAATATGGATGCTCATCGCGTTTCAGGACAACTCACATTAGGCGCAGGTACAACCCATGCTGTAGCCGCAGCCCCGACAGCCTACGGACAAACCGTGTCTTCAGTGTATTCGGTGGATGTGCTGCATACTTGGAAGGATTTAAGCGTGTTGCAGCAAACAGGCAATGCGATTGCCAATGCTGTGAATGACTATGTGGTGAAGCCTGTGGTTAATGCTTGGAACAGCACTGTTGGCGCTATAATTCCTGCGGTTAAGATCGGATAATGGTAGCCACTTACAAACACCAAAGCACAGGCAGAACCGTCACCAGTGGCGAATTGGGTAGGCAAATGCCATTCAAAGCTACGCTTACTGCCATTGTCGATGCTGTGACCGTACGCATGAGTATTGCAGGCACAACCACAGGCAAGGCGACCGTTTATATCACCGATAATGCCAACAACCCCATTTCGCAAAAAATCACCGTCACGGTCGCGCAAACCGATAGTGATGTAGCGATTACAGGGCTGAACGCTGCGATTGTGGCAGGTCGTCATTATAGCTTGGTGATTGTCGCCGACCCCATCCCCAACAGCATGATGCCAGGTGTGCATCATTCATCCACGCCAAGCACCTACACGCAAACATTGAACATTACCGAATATCAGCTTGCCGCAGCACCTTGGGTGATTACCACTGCGCAAGGCATGGGGTTTCCGATTGGCGGTACAGCAGGCTATGCCGCAACAGGTAGCGCGTACCGCTCGTTGGATGTGGGCAGTGTTCCAGCGGTTGCAGGAACGATTCAAATCGTGGCGTATGATTCGCCGCTTTATCCGTTGGTGATTGATATGTATTCCACCAATGACCCTGCGTTGTTTGCAGTGGGCGGAGTGACAGGTTGGACGGCGCAACTGGGCGTGCAATCGGGCGATGCGATTCCTGCGGCACGCTATTTTCGCTTCCATATCCAGATGAGCAGCAATGCGAACCAAGATATTGCGCCTGCATTGGATGCCATCAACCTGTATTTCGATGGTGCAGAAACCATCTTCACCACGCGAGCGCAGCGCATTGATTATGTGGATGGCTCGCAAGGGGTGTCTGGTGTTCCTGTGGTGCATGATATGGGCAGCATTTCTTCACAGTTGACCAATAAGGCAGCCAGCGTGTTTGCAGGCAAGATTCAGGTGCATATCAACAATGAACCGCGCTCTTTGGCGTTGCTGAATGATGCGCCGCCACCGATTGGGCGACCTGTACATATCAACTTTGGCTATGATGTGCTGGTTGATAGAGTGAATATTTTCAACGGTACGATTGATGATGTGCGCTATACGCCCGACAAGCTCACGCTGATGATTTCGGATAGCATTACGCTTGCAGATATCTCGATTCCAAGAAAAGACAGTTATCCAGCTTGGGATGCTGCCGCTGACTATGCCATTGGCGCATTGGTGACCCATAAGTTTTTCACCTACAAAGCCTTATCTGCCAATGGTGCAACCACTGCCAACAGCGCAGCACCTGATGCCAGCCCTACAGTGTGGCAACAACTCACTTTTCCAAAGGTGTACGACACCTTTACCAACGGTGGCGTGGCATGGCATCTGGTGGACATCATCATCGACATCCTTCGCAATGACATCAACATTCCAGACAGTCGTATCAATTTTGCATCGTTGCAACGGCTTAAAGCATTGCGTGTGGGTTACACAGGGACACGCACACTCATCAAGCCTGAAAAAGCATTAACGCTATTGGGTGAGCTGGCTTGGTTGCTTGAGGCGCAATGGGTGCAGCTATCAGGCGGTATCTCTCTAGTGCCAGAACACAAAGTTGGCGACCCAATCCCCAGCCATGCCCCACACATCAATGATAACGATATTGGTGTAGGATCATTCAGCTATCGCCGTGGCTGGAAAGAACTGGTGAATGAATGCGTGATTATGACGCAATGGGATGGCACGAATTTCAATTCAGTCACGGCATATGCCGATGCTACATCAGTTTCCACGCTGCGAAAGGTTCAGCAGGAAGTGGGACATGACAAATGGATGATGCCACCTGCCATTCTTGACCAAATTGCCGCTCATGTGGTTGCCAGAAAGAACCAAGCACGGCGCATCATCAGCATTGCCACCAACGGCAAGCATTTGCGCCTTGAGTGTGGCGACATCGTAACTTTTGAATCATCACTACTGCCAGCATCCGACCCTGTGATATTGAATATGAAAGTGATTCGCAAGGATATTTCAAGCTGGCAAAAACAAAGTATCAGATTAACGCTTATGGAGGTGTTATGAGTGCAAAAAAATATATGACCAATCGCATGGTGAAAGAAGAATTGGAGCGTATGCGTGATGTGGATGCTGGCTTCCCAGATATGGTACAAAAATCACAAGACGAAGCATTGCAAGAACTACAAGCCACTGAAGCAGAACAGCATGTTCAGCACATCAAAGCCATATTTGAGATGAATCAACGCATCCAATCCCTTGAACAAGCCTTGAACGAGATGGAAGCGCAGAAGAATGAAACACTTCATCTTTTTGACGAACACGAGCTTGATACACTCACGCAAAAGACAACAGCCTGCATATCAGGCATCCCATCGCTGGGTTTGGATGAATTGGTGTTTATTGATGTAGCGACATTCAGCAAGAAAAACCATCAACGCGTGAGGCAACAGGCTATTGCCACAACATCCATGAGTATGTGGGTACGGTGTTTCATTGATGCTCGATGGGGCGCATGGCATCAAGTCGATTTAAAGGGGTTCACTGATGGCGCAGCAGCTTAATCTAACACTTGATGCAGGCGTTGACTTCTTTGCACGCATTTCATGCTTTGATGTCAATAGCAACCCTGCCGATTTAACAGACTACACCGCCGTATCGCAAATGCGCGCAGGGTATGGTGGTGCGCTAGTTGCCAGCTTTGTTGCAACTCCAAACGGCACATTGGGAACCATTGACCTATTCATGGACAGTATCGACACCAGCACGATTGCCGCAGGCGTTAGCGTATGATTGTTCATCATATCACAATGGCACAAGACCAGAGTATTCAGGCACTGGGATTCCAATATGCCATCATCAACACAAAACTAACATTCAACAGCATGAGCTTCGGCTACATGGGCTTTGGGGGATAAGATGGGAACAACAACAAATTTACTCAATTTGAACAAACCAGCGAACGGCGAGTATGTTTGGGGTGATTCAATCAATCAGAATGCAGATATATTAGATTCAGTGGTTGGACAGTTGCTTAATGAGCGTGCGGTTGCAGGTAGTGCAACAGGTGGTGGTGCAACTTCGCTTATTGACACATCGGCAAACTTTGATGTAAATGCACTTGTCGATGCAATTGTGACCATTACTCGCGGAACATCTATAGTAAGAACATCCAAAGTTCTATCGAACACATCAGATACACTCACTTTTGCAAGTGGCGCACAAGTTGTTGCTGGCGACTCATATTTAATCATGTTTAACGGTGCATCGAAAGATATACCTGCAATCGGCGGTGTTTCTTCGTTGAGAACGCTTCAGCCATCGGAAGGTACAGTCAAATATTTAGCATATCATACAATCGCAGGCGATGGTGGACATGGTGTGTTCCGTGCTGTTATCGGTGCAGCTATTGGTACTTATGTTGATAATGGTGGCACTGTTATTGTACCTACAGGTGGTGATGGTAGTGCGGCATGGCTGCTAGACTATAATACATTGTCATTAGCACAGTCTGGCGCAAAAGGTAATGGAATAACTATTGATGCTGCACCAGTGGCACTAAGCACTGCTATTGATGATTCAGTCATAGAAGCTGGAAAGATATATGCACTTTCTGATGTGGAAATATCTAAGGCTCGCGTAAGCAGTCTTGCAGGTCGTGGAGTTATTCGCAATCGAGGACTGTTAGCATCGCATCTTCACACTGATTATAATCAATTTGATTTGATTGGTTTTGGCAAATCAATTGCGGGTTCTGCTGAAATTGCTCAGCTTAGCAATCTTCCAGATGCTAATCTAAACACACTGAATGATGCTCTGCTTTCAGGAACTGTGAATGTAACATATTTTGGCGATTCAATCACTGAGAACAATTCAGCGAATGGTTTTTATGAAAGTTCTTGGGTTCGCAATACAGAGAAAATGCTTGAAAACAGTTTCCCAAATGCGACCTTTCATTTTGATAACAAAGGTATTGGTGGCGCAACATCATCCAACGCTGTTGACCCAGCATTCATTCGTGGTGTTGGAACTTTTGGCTATAAAGTGAAACCAACTACATTTCCAATCGGGCTAGGCTGGTGGGCTACAAACTCTGTAGATAACGTCGCTTGGATTGACCAAGTTAAAGCAACAAATCCTGATTTACTTTTCGTAGGCTTTGGCATGAACGATTTGCAAGCCGCGCCTGATTTATTTTCATCGAATATTGAAGCAATCATTGCAGCAACAAAAACATGGACTAAGCAACCAACAATTTGCCTAGTCTCAACATACCTCCCTACCGACATACAAGGTGCGCCATACGATAACGCTTCAAATAGAAGTAATTTAGAATCGCACTGTCGCATGATGCTGGCTCTTGCTGCGAAGCATAAATGCTTGTGCTTAGACGCGTTCAGGATGTACCGATTCATGCGTGATGGAGCTGATGACAGACATCATACTATGATTGCAGAGTTTAATTGGAGAAACTTTGCAACCTGGTGGACTGTAAAATCAGGTTCACCAACATTTTCGGCAGGTGTGGTATCAGCAGCAGCAGGGTTTTCAGTACTTCGTCCAGTTCCAGCAAGAGATGTTGTTATCGACTTGACTGTCACTGTAACGAATGCAGGAACAGTTCCGAGGATTGAGTACAGAAATAATATTGGTACAACTGGGAACGGATATACTGTTTTGTGGTCAGGTACAAGTATCGTCTTATTCTATGGTACAACAAATATCGGCTCGGTAAATGTAGGTGCTATCCCCCTGTCAGCTCAATATATACGAGTTGAGGCAATTGACACTGTGCATTCAGTGTACCTCAACGGAACACGAGTTCTGCGTGTTGTTGATTATCATAGTCTGCGCAGTGGGCATGTTGCGATAATCGCATCTGGTGTTGCTGCATCTGTTTCGATGGGACTTAACATCAAGCTTGGTCAGCCTCGCAGGATTGGACGACCATTGGTGTCAGTTGATGAGATTGTGGGCAAATATTTGCAAAATGACCCGCTTGGATGGAATAACGCATCTGAGGATTCAGAAGGCGGGAATGCAATCAATCATCCGACATCATTCATGCAGGGTGCGTCTTATATCACCATGTTTGGGGAAGTTATCAAGCGCATTGTTTCATCGTTTGAGCGGCATTCAAAAACATTAGTAGTATCAACTGATGTTACAAATACTACTACAACATACACCTCAACTGGATTGAGTTTATTAGTTTCTGGGAATGCTGGTGACATTGTTGATGTGTATGTTGAGTTTCCATACATTGCAACTGTGGCAGCTGGCTTGTTGCAGGTTAGGACAAATGGCGTATCAGCTGGATACGGCAGCACTCGCTATCTCGATGTAACAACAAAAACACATGGCGATATTATGATGATGCGACTACCAGTAAAACTTGTGTTGGACGGCGTCAATACAATAGGTGTTGTGTTTGCTGCTGGGGCAGGTGGTACAATTACAAGCAATTCTGCCACAACTTCGCATTTTGCTAAAAAATTAACAGTTACAAAAGTGTAATGATGACAGACCAAATAACGAAAGATGTTGAGCATCCACAACCAGACACCTGTTCCAGTGCTGGATGATAAAGGCAACCCCATGCTTGATGCCGCTGGCGCACCAGTGATGCACACGCCGCCAGCTTTGATTGGGGCATTTGCTTAGCGGACTTATATCAGCTTCCGTACACCCCATCATGGCTGCATCTTGCCATCGAACACACCAAAACAACGGTAGTCGATGCAAGGCAACCTTGATGGGGATGATATGGGAAACGATAACCGAACACTGTTTACACACATGCGTACCGATCCGAACGCGCCCAAGCACGCCATTCTTGGCGCAGCTGTCACTACAATCGTGTTGGTTGTCGCATATTTAACGCACACACAGCATCCGCTTATCTTGGCGTTCCTTGCCCCATTTGCCCTTGGTGTTGCGATTGAAATCATCCAACGCATCCAAGGCGGCACAAACACCAATCGTGAAAGCATGATGGACATTCTCACCACAGGCTTTTGGTATCTCACTATCTTCGCATGGGGAATATAACATCGTGCGAGGCATCTTGGTTGTGAAACATATCCCACCAAAAAGATGGTGGCATAAATCAAGCTGGGAGCTGGTCGAAGATTTGAACATTCTTTGGCACACAGTTCCAGCAGGGTTTGTCACAGACGGCGTATCAACCCCGATGCTTTTGATTTGGCTTGTGTCGCCGACTGGCAAAGCTATGCGTGCCGCAGTTCTGCATGACTACAAGCTTTCACAGTTGCACCCATGCGAAAGCCGCGCCGAAGCTGATAAGAGCTTCTATTGGGCAATGAAACACTGCGGCATCCATCCAGTGCGTGCTTTCCTGATGTTTTTGGCTGTTCGTGTTTACGGCATCGCTAAAGTCTGGTGGTATCGATTATGGCACTGACACCGACCCAATGGGCAGACACATTGCGCGCATCTATCGCGCAGCTTGTGGGTGCAATGCGTTCCATTCAGAGCATGGAGCAGCAGGCAGAATGGAAACCATATTTTGACGGGTGGATGAAAGACACCACGATTTCAAAAGACACACGAAAAACAATCAAGCACCTGTTGCCAGCGGTGCTTTCCATGTCCGAAGATTTGACCGACACCATGCTTACAGAGCTTGGCATCAATGTCGCTGCATTACCAAGTAATTCGCCCTTTTCTGCGAATCAAGATATTGAACCGCCATCACTAAAAATTACACAGATGGACATGCTAGAACATCCAAACACCACCGACCATTCAGTGTTGATACTCACCAAAGCAGGGCGAACCGTTCATTTATCCATTCACGATATGGCAGGCGTTCAGATATTGCAGCCGCAACCCGTTGTCGAGTTGCTCCCCTCTATTTTTGTTTATCACATCGACTGGTCGCAGCTCGCAGTCGCAGACGGTTACTATGTTGTTCATGTTGAAGATGGCTACCAAATGGATGCGAAAGAAGTCGAAATAAAATCGCAACCAGCACAAACACACACGCAACAAGACAAGATTTGGATGTTGCAAAACTTGAAAGGCGGCGTGGGTGCAACGCCATCAGCGAATGGCAATTTTATCTAAAAAGGAGCTTATATGGCTTTAGTAGGTTATCAAAATAAACCAGTCGATTTGGTTTATGACACTGAAGGTACGCAATCAGGCTTGACCGATTTGCGTTTTGATATTTATGACCCAACAGGGGCGCATGACCCGTTGGTGAACTTTGTCACCGCAACAGAAATCGGCGCGACAGGTGTGTATAAAGCAACATTCACACCAACGATGGCAGGCACTTATGTTGTGCTGGCATCGTCTGCATTGTCAAACCCTGCGATTGTGGACAAAGCAGGTACGGTTGAAGTTCGGTTGCACGATGAGACAGCCATCGCAGGTGCAGGTTTCGTCACTGCAACGGATAGCTTGGAAGCAATCTCCAACGCAGTTGCAGGCGTAGCAGCAGCGCAGGGCGCACCAGCAGCACGCGGTCGCGTTATCGTATAAGGGTCTGGCGAAGTCATGAATCAAGCAGTTCGCTTTATGGCTTCGCCATCTCTTTCGTTGCGTCTGGATGTCTATGATGGGGCAGATGTGTTGATTGCAACCTACCCTATGCCAGAAATCACAACTGTGGCAGGTGTATATCGGGCAGATGTTGCAGTGGTTTCACCTGATATGTGGGGGATTGTGATTGATGCGTCGAATGGTGATCAGCTCAATATTGTACGCATTCAGCCATCGATACAGAGCGGCAACACTATGTTGGATGACCTACACATCATCCTTGCCAGCGATATGTCGATTGATGGCGTATCTGGAACGCTTACGGCACAACGCGGCGCAGATTCACGAACATTCTTATTGCTCAATGCGGATGGCTCTAAAGCTTCGTCACCATCATCAGCAAGCGGACGGAAGCGGCAATGATTACGCAAGGTTTTGCAACACAATTTGTCACCTATTTCGATGCCAAAACATCGATTGATACTGCTGTAGCATCCATCGATATTCCATCAATAGCCGTTGAAGCGAGCAGCGACAATGTACAATCAAGCGTGTTTCTTGATGCGCCAATACAAGGAGGTATAACCGATGGCACAGTTGCCAACATTCGTATCGGGTGACCATATCGCATTGCCTGTAACGCTACAGTATACAGTGAATGGCGTGCCACAGCCGCTTGATTTGCGCGGTATTACTGTTCATGCAGCTATCGTTACCACGGATAGAAAAAACATCATTTCACAAAACATTGTCACACTATCAGAAACAGCCGCAGGCGCGGATTTTCTCAATGCTAAGGTTGTCGCAGAGTTTCCATCCAGTGAGACCGTGAATGCCAAGGTGTTTGGGTCGGTTGATATTGCCATCAAAGTTGCAGCACCCATTGAGAAAACTTGGTATGTGCCTGCGCGCCTAGAGCGAGGGGTTATCTAATGGATGAAGTAGAAACAAGGCTGATTCGGCTTGAGGAATCCATGAGCCGCATGGAAACAGCGATTGAGCGCATGGCAGATGGCATTGAGAAGCTCACAGAGGCGCGTATTAAGCATGACCACCACGAAAGAGAAATCACACACCTAAGAGAACGGCAACACGCCCATGCAAACATGCTGCAATCGCATGAAATAAAGATTGCGAACATCGAGAAACTCCCGAAAAAAATTGATGATATAGTTGACTCAGAGAACGACATGAAAGTTACAATGGCAAAAAACAGCGTTATCTCGGGGATTGTTTCGGCTGGTATCGTTGTTTTTATCACTTATGCACTCAACCACTAAAGCGAGGCGATCCAATGAAACTATCACAACACTTTTCACAATCAGAATTTGAAAAATCACAATATGCAACACGGCATGGCATTGATAACACAATGGGCGGTGATGCGTTGTCGTCTGCAAAAGACTTATGCGGCGCAATCCTTGAACCATTGCGCGTCAAAATTCAGACACCAATCATCATCAGCAGTGGCTTTCGTTGTTCCAAATTGAATGCAGCGATTGGTGGGGCAAGCCATTCGCAGCATGTTTATGGCATGGCTGCCGATATTGAAGCCATCGGCTTGACCAATTTCGAGCTTGCCAATATGATTAAAAACATGGGGTTGCCTTATGACCAACTCATATTTGAGGGACGGTGGGTGCATGTGAGTCATGCCGTGTATAATCGAGGAGAAGTGCTTACAGCGGACTTTTCTGGCAATGGTGTTGTGTATCGCACAGGGCTGCATGAATCATGATTAAATGGGCTTCTATGCGTTTCCCTCCAGTTAACCTATGGAACATGCCAGTGCAAAAAGAATTGCTTGATTGGCACATGAAAACAAAGGGGAAGAAATAATGAGCTTCGATTGGAAGGGATTATTATCAAAAGTCGCGCCAATGGCAGCCACGGCAATCGGTGGTCCATTCGGCGGTATGGCGGCATCGGCGTTGC
>Ga0256829_1001616_pt1 | contig 18117 bp, 17 predicted proteins | sample 131447metaG_FD_185979 | JGI IMG/M metagenome (GOLD analysis project Ga0256829, IMG submission 185979) | Hydrothermal vent microbial communities from Lau Basin, Pacific Ocean - 131-447 | ecosystem: Environmental > Aquatic > Marine > Hydrothermal vents | place: Pacific Ocean: Lau Basin | collected...
ATCGAGGTGCTTTGCGGCTAAAATTGCGCTTTCCGTCTCTTTAAACTCGAGACATCGTGCACTGTGAAGTATAGTTCCGCCTTGTTGATTAAGATTATGTGTATTGCTTGAATACAAGGGAACATACGCTTGTTGCAGTAGTCCGTTATATCCGTGTTTATAGCCGAATAGTGTGTAACCCAGTTTTTCGCAGGTTAATATTATGCCTCTGATACAGGCGTTCATTCCTGGAGCGTCACCACCAGAGGTTAGTACTGCAACTCGTTTAGACATTATTGTTCCTTTAAGGCCTACAGCGAATTCATGCTAGCTGATCTAATGTTTAACGGGAACCGTTTGATTAGATGTAGGTCAATATAATGAATAGTTTTGTCCGAAGTATGTGAAAACGCAACTGAGTGTAGAAAGATTTATGTTTGCCACATTGGTCATTTGAAAGGACTTGAAATGAAGAAATTGATTGTTTTAGTGGGTGTATTGCTAATTACTGCATGCTCATCCAAATTCGCCTACAAGAACCTAGATTGGTTGGTGTATTGGTATATTGACGACTACATTGAGTTGAACGATGCCCAAGAAGCAACCTTTGATAAATATTTAAAGGAGTGGCTGCGCTGGCACAAGGAACAAGAGTTAACACAGTACCACTCTCAACTTACTGCGTTACGTGAAGATGTGCAAAGCGACAATCTTAGTTACGAAGTTATAGAACAGCATGTAATTAGAGTGGGAACCCATTGGGACAGATTGCGCATTGAATTAGCACCACAACTTGCGGATATGGCGGTAACCTTAACCGATGAACAAGTTATTATGCTGTTTGCCGCCTTTGAAAAAGAAAATCAAGAAGAGGAAGAAGAGCTCAACGAATACGCTGGCCGCACAGCCAAGGAAAACAAGGAACGCCGTATTGAGCGCTTAGTTGAAAGTATTGAGAGCCGAGTGGGTGACTTATCAGCAGAGCAGCTTGATATTGTGGAAAGTTATGGAGTACAGCTACAAGCAACAGGGCAGTTTTGGATTGATTACCGACGTAATTCACAGCAGGCAGCAAGAAAGCTTTTTGCTAGCAGGGCAACTAACCCTAACTTTGTTGAAGATTTGCGAAACTTGATGGTTCAGCCCGATAACTATCGCGATCCACAATACAAACAAGCCCGAGAAGAAAACCGGCATGTTTGGGTTACCATGGTAGTAAAACTCGCCGATACCTTAACCGTGAAACAACGCAACGAGCTTATCGAGAACATTGACGACGTTATTGAAGACGTTGAGGACTATATGAGTTAAAAAGGTTAGCGCACATCGTCATTCTTTGCTTTTGGCGTTGAGCGCTTCCAGATAGATGCCAGTATTGAGCCATTGACGTTCATTACTGGCCCAAATATCGCCGGTGCAATTCCCATGGTAGCGACTTTACCCATTTGCACAGCGATACCCGATGCTAATCCTGAATTTTGCATTCCCACTTCAAACGCAATGGCTCTCGCAGAAGCTTCATCAAGCTTACATAATTTCGCCGCTATATAACCTAATACTAGCCCCAGTATATTTTGCAGCGCCATAAGCACTATGACCAAAGCGCCAAGGGTAACTAGTGTGTCTCTGCCAGCAGCAGTAATCACGCCAATTATGACCACAATACCTATCATTGAAATTATAGGCATACTTTTGTCGACGAGTGGAAATTTACCATGTAAAAAGTGATTGAACAGCAAGCCTGCGGCAACAGGAAGTAATACGATTTTGGTGATACTCCAAAACATGGCAATAGCGTTAATGTTGATAGCTTCTCCGGCGAGCAACAACATTAGCAATGGCGTGACAATAGGCGCAAGTAAGGTAGAAAACGACGTCAGTGTTAGCGAAAGTGCTAGGTTAGCCCCCGAAATGTAGGCCATTACATTTGACGCTAACCCTCCTGGTGAACATCCCACAAGTATAATGCCTACGGCTACTTCCGGAGGAAGGCCAGACAGTTTTGCTAGGGTAACGCCAATAAAGGGCATAATGGTAAACTGACAAATCAAGCCAATACCCACTTGCTTGGGCATAGTCACAACTCTTGTGAAATCGGCTATACCTACAGATGTTCCCATACCAAACATAATAATCATCAAAAGCGGTACGATCAGCTCAGTAAGCTTGAAATTACCAATCGACAAAAATAAAGACGGGAAGCTAATAGATATAGCAACAACAATGACGATCGACAGCGTAAATATTAGGTTTTTGTACACGATTAAGATCTAGTCGTCTCTTTGAACTCTATCAGGGGCACCAATACCCACTCTATCTGATTTACAGATAGTATCGTACTCATCGCGGTAGTATCGAAAGTTCTCACATTCAGATTCGTAGCGCTTGCGTGCAGACAATGCTTGTTGAGGGTAGCGATTGTCAGTCATGGTTTCAGCTAGACCTTCGCACATGGCCATTTGACGATTAACTTCAAGAATATCCTCACAGGGAGGTGTGTGGTTACAGCCAACCAAAACAGCACTGGCTATTGCAATGGTGAATAGTGATCGTGTGTTCATTTTTTCCCTATATACGTCATCAGTTCGCTATGGAGTGCGTCGTACTTTTCTTGGTGTTGACGTTTTAACGGCATATCGTCAATCAATTTGTGTATTCTTCGGCATTCGGTAACCAGTGTAGGTTCAGGTTTTTTACCTTTATCCAAAATTCTTAACAGGCACTGCAACAAGTTAAGTGCAACGCCTGTATTCACTGGAGCAAACTGTTGCGCCAGCCCAAAAGCGTCACGGGCTTTTTCAAATTGCCCTTGCTGGTATAACTCAATGCCTTGTTTATTAAACTGCTGATAATGAGTAAGCTTTTCTTTGGCGCTCATTTGCTCTTTTTTAATTAAATATAGACTATTTGGATCTAACGCATGAGGAATTTTTTCAGCCACCTGATTAAGCTCGTGTGCTTCTTCGAATTCGCCAATGTCGTACATGACTTTAAGGCTATCGGGTAAAAATACCGCTGGTATCTCACCAAAATTCAATTCAATTGCAGCCTGAGAACGAGCAATACTCTTTTTAGCATCAAGCATTTTCCCGTCAATGGCATTTAATCTCGCTTGAATGATGTCGTTGTAAATCTCAAAGTCAAAGTCTGACGCTATTCGTTGTAAATGTTCATCAAATTTTGCCCGTTGCAGTTCTAACAGTGCTTCTTGCTGGTAACGGTTCTTTATATTTTTTTCTTCTGTGTGTTCGGCAACATTAAGTAGGCTACGTATGTAGCCACACCAATGCATAGTGTTTTGATGCACTGTTCTTTTGGAAAGGTCCCAAATAGCTTTGCTGGATTCAGCAGCCAATATGTAGTCATTATTATTTTGAGCGATAGAACATGCAATAAAGTGTCGACTTAAAGAATAGGGTGAAAGTTTAATTGATGTTTTTATCGCATTTAAGGCAAGGCTGCCCTCTTGTAACATGTCGTTGGCTTGAGCAAGTATATCGTGCGCATCGGCACTGAATCTGTGTTTGGTCAATACTTCATTTATGATTTTAATCGCTTGCTGTGGTTGCTTAAGCAGCAGATGGGTGTTTGCTAACGCTATTTGCGCCCACATAATAGGGCGTCCTTCGCCATATTTTTTCAACAAGTCTAAAGCGGGTTGGTAATCTTTAAGCTCCCAACAAATCTCTACAAGTAGCTTTTCACAACTTCCTGTGTAATGAGAAGGCGTTTGTAACAGCGTTAAACAGGCGGTTTTCGCATTAAGAAAATTGTCTTCTGCTACGGCTTTGAATACCGGGGTTAAAAACTGTCGTCGTTGCCATGCGCGCACAATACGGGTTTTTAACTGAGCGTGTGAAAACGGTTTTATGAGATAGTCGTCTGGGCTTCTTTCTAGTGAGCCCAACACTACAGGTCGGGCGCTATCGGCACTAATTATTATAAAAATACAGGTGGGTTTTATAAGCTTTCGCGCTCTAAGCTCTTCAATTAACTCAAAGCCATTTTTTTTATTAACCCCTAAGTGCAAATCGCAAAGGATAATGTCGAACTTGTTCTTCTTACATTCAGAAATACTTTGTTCAGCCGTTGCTTTGGTTACAACTTTTGAAGCGCCCATCGCGTTGAGTAGACCGCGTAAAAGCAATAGGAAAGGGCGTTGATCTTCAATGATCAATACTTGCTTGTTAGCAAAATTCATTTGAAATCCGTTAAAAGAGAGCGCCGACTTGACGGCATTCTACCGCTTACAGACAGAAACAAACACCAGTAAAAAGCCGATTTCTGTATAAGCTGGTTATCAAGCACTTAAGAATTCAGGGAAGTAGCCGACAACCTATTTACGTTACTGTTATTTAAGCACAAATATGCAAGATGAAAAGCTAATCACTCTTGATAATGCCATTAAATGGGATTGGCAGGGCGCGATTGGTCAATCTGCGGGCAATCGTGCGCAATTTGTGCTCTATTTGGCAATGCAAGAGGGCAGTTTATCGTCGCCTCTTTCTATACTACCCAAGGTGTCGCCCACCAATGACGCGGTTGAATCAGATGCCCCTAATCACTACCGAAAAGTCCCTTTGGAATGTGGAGCGTTAGATTGGCACAATGCGGCACACGTTAATGAACTGGTGAATCGCCACGATAACGGAAGCCGTCGATTGTTCAATGCCATGTTTCCGCTGCCACTGAGTATGAAGAATGATGCATCACGCATTCCTTCACAGGTCCTGACTAATTGCTCTCTAGCAACGCAAAAACGACAAAACGCGTTATTAAGCAGCGAAATTGAAGAAGATAACACCTTGTTAAACGAAGTGGTTACTCAAGCCCGTCAATCCCCATTACTTGCCGCCCCCTAGATTTATCCAACGGCCTCTGCTAGACTCCGCGCCGCATTTTGCACTGGTTTTACGTTCCAACTAGCAAAGGTGAACAATCAATGAGTCAATATATCGTTTGCGCGATGTACAAATTTGTCGCGCTTGAAAACTACGAAGCTATGCGCCAGCCGCTACTTGAAGCCATGGAAAGTCATGGCATAAAAGGTACTTTGTTACTTGCTAACGAGGGTATTAACGGTACGGTTTCAGGCACTAGAGAGGGCATTGACGGCCTTCTAGCTTATCTAAATGCTGATGAACGCATTAATCCTATCTCTTATAAAGAGTCACTTCACGAAACACAGCCGTTTTACCGCACCAAAGTAAAACTGAAAAAAGAAATTGTGACCATGGGCGTTGAAGGTATCGACCCACTTAAAACCGTAGGTACTTATGTAAAGCCCAAAGACTGGAACGCGCTAATCAGTGACCCAGACGTAACCGTAATAGATACCCGTAACGACTACGAAATTGAAATAGGCACGTTCAAACACGCTATTAATCCTAAAACTGATACGTTCCGAGAATTTCCTGCTTACGTAGCCAAGGAAATGGACCCCAAGAAAAACAAGAAAGTTGCCATGTTCTGTACGGGCGGCATTCGTTGTGAAAAGTCTACGGCCTACATGAAAGAGCAGGGCTTTGAAGAGGTGTATCACTTGGAAGGCGGTATTCTTCAGTATTTAGAAGATGTGCCTAAAGACGAATCTTTGTGGGAAGGCGACTGCTTTGTATTCGACAATCGCGTAGCGGTTAATCACGACCTTGAAAAGAGCCACTACGACCAGTGTTACGCTTGCCGTTTACCAATAACCGCAGAAGACAAGCTCAGCGATAAATACGAGCCTGGTGTAAGCTGCCCTCATTGCTATGGCACGCACACCGAAGACCAAATTGCGCGCTTCAGAGAGCGTGAAAAGCAAGTACAGCTGGCTAATGCTCGTCAAGAAGAACACGTTGGTACGGGTGCTCGTGATACCATGGAAGCTAAGCGTGAAGAAAAAGCACGGGCGCAGCGTGAACGTGCGCTTAAAGCACAAGAAAACAAAGCGTAGACACTGACCATGTTGGGCGTTACACTTCTCGTTACATCCAGTAAGTAGTAAGGGGAGCCAGTGAGCGTCCAACTTTCCGAAGCAAAAATTGAAGAGATTAAAAAAGACTTCAGTTTTTTCGACCGTGATGGAAATGGTCAAATAGATTTACGTGAGTTTATTGATTTACTTACCGTAATTTCACCTAAAACTAAAGCCAGTCATGTTGAAGAGGGCTTTAAGCTCATCGATAGCAACAACGACGGTTTTATCGATTTCGAAGAGTTCTTGTCGTGGTGGCAAGAATGTTGGTGGGAATACTAAGCCACCCAAAGATTAAAAAAGCGAGCAGATGCTCGCTTTTTTGTTGCTATTCGTCGTCTGAAACATCAGCAGCGGGTCGCGGCTTTCGTTTCACCGGCACCATGCCAATATCTTTACCTTCCAGAGTATTCACTCGTTTCTGAACTATTGGCTGCTTGGCTCTCTGCTCGTTACTGCCTTTATTTGAACGTTTCGTTTGCGCTGCTTTACCGCGAGTCTTTTTAGGTGCAAAACCTTTAAACTCAGCAGGAAACTCGGGGTGGGCGCTACATTCAACCGCATACTTCAGGTGTTGTTTAATTTGCTCAAAACTGTTCCAGTCGCGGGGGCCCACCAAAGAAACCGCATCACCTTGTTGGCCAGCACGGCCCGTTCTACCTATGCGGTGAATGTATTCATCGGCTTGTTTGGGCAAATCAAAGTTAATTACTAGGCCAATTTTTTGAAGATCTAAGCCACGAGAAGCCACATCTGTGGTCACCAACACCGAATGTTGGCCCCGAGCAAACTCACTCATAATTGACGAACGTTGGTTTTGTGGTAGATCTCCGCGCAAGCCAATGGCCTCAAGATTGTGTTCGTTGAGCAAAGCCGCAAGGCGGTCGGTATCATCTCGGGTAGCTGTAAACACTATCGCTTGGTTGTATTCACTCGCACTTAGAATAGCGTGAAGTAGCTTATCTTTATGTTCGATGTTATCGGCAAAGTAACACTGCTGCGAGATATCACCGTGTATTTGAGTAGACTCACCAATAGCCACGCGTACAGCACCTTGGGTGAGCTTTTGCGTCATATGGTTAAGTTCAATGTTATCTAGGGTTGCCGAGAACAGCATGGTTTGACGTTTTCTGTGGTCGGCAAAACCATTGATCATATTGAGTTGGGGAGCAAAGCCAAGATCAAACATGCGATCAGCTTCATCAAAAATCAGTAATTCTAAGCCGTTTAAAAATACAGTTTTGTCTTTTAAATGATCGGCCACACGACCCGCAGTACCTACAATAATGTGCGGGTTTCTGCGCAAGGCTTTTACTTGGTCATTGTAGTTCTCACCACCCACAACTAAAGCACAGTGTAATTGAAGCCCAGAGGTTAGTGATTTGGCCTCTAAAAATACTTGTTTAGCAAGCTCGCGCGTAGGCGCTAAGATCAAACACCGTGGATCCCGTCGAGACAATGGCTTTTGTGACATTAAACGCTGAATTGCAGGTACCAAAAACGCAAAGGTTTTTCCCGAGCCAGTCTTAGAAGACGCAATAACGTCTTTGCCTTGAAGGGCTGGAAGAATGGTGTTTTCCTGAATTTCAGTAAGTTCAACAATGCCTTTAACAGAAAGCTTGTCGATGATTTTGTGATTGACGGGTAGGTCTGTAACTCGCAAGATGAAGCCTCATAAATAATACGCCGTATATTATCGCCCAAAGCCCATGAAGATGAAAGGTGAAAGAGGTGTTTGAAAGAAAGGAAGAGGCAGGAAGATCCTGCCTCTTAGCGTTTGTATAGGTTTTAAACGGAACTAAAAGGTCATCTCTGGAATATCGCCGCTGTAAACTACCTCGGCGCCGGTTTTTTCAACAATTTCTTCCACAGACACGCCTGGAGCGCGTTCTTTCAGTACAAATGCGCCGTTGCTAACTTCCATTACTGCTAAATCGGTAATGATACTAGTAATGCAATTTACGCCAGTGAGCGGCAAGGTGCATTCTTGTAGCAGCTTCGGGTTACCGTGTTTGTCGGTGTGGGTCATGGTAACAATTATGTTTTTCGCACCTGCTACTAAGTCCATTGCACCGCCCATACCTTTAATAAGCTTGCCTGGGATCATCCAAGACGCAATGTTTCCTTGTACATCTACCTCAAATGCACCTAGTACGGTAAAGTCAACGTGACCACCACGGATCATGGCAAAGCTTTCGGCAGAACTAAAAATAGACGCACCGGTAATGGCAGTAACGGTTTCTTTGCCGGCATTAATCATATCGGCATCGAGCTGTGCTTCTGTTGGGTTTGGCCCCATACCCAGCAAACCGTTTTCAGATTGAAGCATTACGCTAATACCCTTTGGCACAAAGTTAGCTGCCAGGGTAGGGATACCAATACCTAGATTAACGTAATCGCCGTCTTTAAATTCTTTTGCTACGCGTTTAGCTATTTGATCTCTGGTTAGCGCCATTATTAAGCCTCCTTCGCAACTACTCTGCGTTCAATACGTTTTTCGAAGCTACCTTGAATTACTCGGTTGACATAAATACCCGGTGTATGAATTTGACTTGGCTCTAGCTCACTAGGCTCAACAATTTCTTCTGCTTCAACCACGGTAATTTTGCCAGCAGTAGCCGCCATCGGGTTGAAGTTTTGCGCGGTATGACGGTAAATACAGTTGCCATATTTATCGGCTTTCCACGCGCGAACAATAGCAAAATCACCGCGAATAGATTCTTCCAAAATATACGGTCTACCGTCGAATACTTTCGTTTCTTTTCCTTCACCTACGGGTGTACCGTAACCGGTAGCAGTGTAGAAGGCTGGAATACCAGCACCGCCAGCGCGCATTTTTTCCGCTAGAGTACCTTGAGGCGTAAGTTCGACTTCAAGTTCACCGCTCAATAGCTGCTGTTCAAAAAGTGCATTTTCGCCCACGTAAGAAGACACCATTTTCGAAATCTGCTTGTCTTCTAAAAGAATACCTAGGCCAAAATCATCAACGCCACAGTTGTTAGATACCACGGTAAGATTGCGGGTACCCATGGTTTTGATTTGAGCGATAAGTCCTTCTGGAATACCACATAAACCAAAGCCACCGGCTATGATTGTCATTCCATCTTGTAACCCTTCCATTGCTTCGGAATAGCTACTTACTACTTTGTCGAAACCTGACATGAGGGTCTCCTGTACAAAAGTTGTCATTGGTTGCTACTACATTGTTCAAAAATTAGTATTGCCGACCTTAGTAAATATGTAAAATTGAATAAATTGCGTTATTAATAAATAGAGTTTATTAATGGTTAATGGAAAACATGAAAGTAGATAAGAGTAGCATTAGGAGGCATAAGTGAACATTTCCCATAAAAACTTACGAGCATTCGTACAGGTAGCGAAATCGACCACCTTTGCCGATGCTGCTGGCCGTTTGCACTTAACCCAGCCGGCGCTGTCTTCTGCTATTAAAAAGATGGAAAGTGAACTGGGGGGCAAGCTATTTTCACGTTCAACAAGGCGGGTTGAACTAACCCCTGAAGGGCAAAGCTTGTTACCAAACGCCATCAGGCTTCTCCAAGACTGGGAAGACACCTTTAACGACATTCAAAACTTGTTTTCAATGGAGCAGGGCAAACTTCACATAGCCGCAATGCCTTCATTTGCGGAATCTAAGCTTCCTAATCTTCTAAAAGCCTACAATACACGCCACCCAAATATACGGCTTCGCATATTCGATGTGGTAATGGAACGAGCAGTCGAAACCGTATTAGACGGCGGTGCCGAAGTGGGCTTTACCTTTGAGCCCCAACGTAAAGAAGGTATAGACTTTTTACCCTTGTTCGACGACGCCTTTGTGGTGATTGTGAATTCAGAACACCCACTCGCAAACAAAAAAAATGTTAACTGGCACAACTGCCTACAACACCCTTTTGTGATTATGAACAGGGGATCGGCAGTCAGGCAGTGGACAGATGAACACCTTGGCCAATATGGCGAGCCACGTATTGTTGCCGAAACTGGCCAGTTGGGCACTTTGGGTCAGTTAATACAACAAGGCCTTGGTATTGCGGTAATGCCATCGTTGAGCGTACCCAACATGAAAAAGCTGGGGTTGGTATCACTTACCATTAATGAAGACCCACTCATCAAATCAGTAGGTATGATAAAGCTAGCCCACAAAGAGCTATCGGTCGCCGCTCAATCTTTATGGGATTACACCAAGCGAAAGTATAGGTGATATGAGATGTGTTGGGAGAGTGAGGGGTTTTTGATTTATCTTGTTGTTTTTATAATATAAAGTGGGATTGGTTGAGAAATTTTTGGGTGATATACGGAAAAGTTCCGTGTTTAAGCTGGTTTGAAAGACGGAATAATTCCTTTTCGTGAAGTTGATTGGCTTGGAAAGGAATTTTTGAGTGATAGGAGGAAGTATTCCTGTTTGTAGAGAGGAATTTTTCCTGATAATAGTATTGTTAGGCGGTTGTTCCCTACAAAATCATTTTGTCAGTTCGTTCGTGACATTCCAGCCAAAAGGTTGTTTCGCTAGGTCGTTTAGAATTTCGTCGCCAATCAAACATCAGCAGTTTGTTCAGATCGTGTTTTCACTCTTGCTAAATCGTTACATCTAGCATTTCGTACAAGGTTGTTTTATCTTGGTTTTATCAATTTTAAATCTGCGGTTTGTTTGGCAATTTGTGGCGGCAGTGCCGCGTGCGTTCAGTTGTACGCCTAACAAAACGCTCAAGTCGCATCCCGCTGCGCGGGCTGCTGGGACAAATACACAATGCGGCTTCGCGATTTTCGCATTGTGTATTTGCCCCTTAGCTTAGTGTTATGCTTCTGAGCCCCAACCAACTTTGTCAAAGTAGGGCAGTGTTTTTATCGTGTATCTTGGCAGTCACAAACAACGGTGGTTTTATAAGTGAGCCCGCCATTATCAGTAAGCGGGTTTGGCTTACGCGGCTCGCGGTTCAATGGCGCGTTTTTTATTAAAGCGTCGTTGGCTTCACTGGGCATTGTAGGGTAAGCTTTGTTCACTATCCACGTTTATAAGACAGGGTGTCGTGTTGTTTAAGTTATCGTTTTTTTCTTTGGCGTGTTTGTTCAAGTTGGCTAGCAACCTTCATGTTCTTGCGCTTGGTAAGTTGTACAACCAACACGCACTGTTCAAATCGGGTTCCGCGCGTGCTCCACAACAGGTATTTTTAAGGTGTATTTTGCAGTCGCATAACAAGGCAATCAAGCGGACATTTAAAGCTCCGCGCCTTTTTGTGTATTCGCTGCGCTCATTATCACACAAAAATGCGCTACACTTTAAATGCAGCTTATCGCGGCGTTATGCTCGAACTCGAGGATCACTTCGAATAAATTTTTACTAAATGGCAGTTACAACGAATCTGTTATACCGAATAAAATTCGTTAATTAACATAATTTTTTGATGTTTTATAAAGGAATATTAATCATGCTAAAAACCACTAGTGCTTTCTTACTAAGTTTAATTTTTTACATTATTATTTCGATTTGTTTTTTGTTTGCCTATGACATGTTTGTCAATAGGCATCATTCAATTTCCATCCCCATAGCCATATCGCTGGCATTATTATCCGCCTCCAATCTTTTGTTTGGGTTGCTGGTATACTACAAATTTTCACCTAAAACATACCTAATAGTGTTCGGGATTTTAAGTATTATCGTGCCTAGCTTGTCCATAATAATCGCAGCCCCTACACTGCTTCCCGAACAAATTATTGGAAGTAGATGGGCCACTACTATGAGTGTGCCAGACTTTTGTATTTACGTTATTACTTTACTCCTGACGTCCTTCAGTTATTTTTACAGTTTTCACTTTTTCGCCAAACTATTTAAGAGATAACGTATATGCAAACATTAACTCTAAAAATGGTGATCCTGTGTATTACAGTTCTGGCAGTGGCAATTAAATTGAATTCCTATTTCACTAAAGATGGTTGAAGTGGTCTAATCCAGGGTGAGAGCATGAACGTTCAAATATCGTTCAACGCTACCAAACCCGCCGCTAACACCTTTTCCAAATAATCAGTGCTGCCATGCGCACGCTTCTGTTTCCGTGGCACACTCACTTTTCTGGTTGTCTCCGCGCGAAGCATGTTCAAGGCAAGTTTCCTCGCCCCCGACAGGATTTCGGCGGCATTGCCACGATATATCTGACAGTCATCTTCTTTCATCGAGACATCAAGGACCCAATGAAGACTGTTTTCTACTGCCCAATGACTTCGCACGGCATTGGCGAAGCGTGCTTTGGTCAAAGCGGCTGAGCTAATGTAGTACCGGTATTCCAAAGATTCCTTACCGTTTTTTGGTTGACGATAGCTTAGCGTAACGCCTATTGTTTTCAGCCCTTTCCATTCAGGGAACCTATTCACTAACGATGCCGCATCCATAACATGGTACGCTCTCGCTTCGCCTCGTCCATGATGTTTCTCCAGGCAAATGACTTCCTGGTTTATGGCACCCACAAGCTCATTGCGCACGGCATCATGAAGTTCCTTTTGATTACCTTTTAGGGCCAGAAGGTAATCACCACCGCTCTCTATAATCTTCTCCGCAATAGTAGTTTGACAGCCCATCGCATCTATTGATATCAAGCAACCCTTGATATCCAGCAGGTTCAGTAAGGCTGGAATGGCTGTGATCTCATTCGACTTACTCTGGGTCTTAATTTGCCCCAGTACCACATTATTTTCGGCTGCAAACGCATTCACCATATGGATAGCTGATTGCCGGTCTTCACGATTGTATGAACCACAAAGCCGCTTACCATCAATCGCAATTAGCTGCCCGTCGGATAAATCCGCGACTGACTGCATCCAACCTATAAAGCAACGCTGGAATTGTTCGCTATCGACTCTTGATATCACACGAGCAATCGTGTCATGAACGGGCAATCCATTCTTGAATAGCCCTTTCTCGCGGAACCAGTCAAAGTGTAAATCACCAAAATCTTCGATGTCTTCCCAGCCTTTGGCACCAGCGATGGAAGCACACACAACAAGGAATAAAATATCAGTGAATAAATGCGCCACCTTAGCTGATTGACGAGGATCTTCTAACTCACTAAAAAGCTGTTCAAATGCACCTGTACCCATGACTCTCTCCGCAAAAGAGAGTATAAGATCACAGTCACTATATTTCGTCCAGTTGTAATATCTATTGTTAACTCAGTTGGTCAATAAATGTTCGTGATCTTGCCCTGGTGGGACGCACCGTCATAAACAACAATCTCGTTTTGTCTTATTACGCAAACACGGAGAAAATTAAAATGAAAACGCATTATCGCTTCAAGCCAAAAATGTTAGCGCTAACAATAGCCTCGGTAATTGGTGGGCACAGTTATGCACAAGAAGCAGAAACACCACCACCGGATGATATGGTTGAGGTCATCGAGGTTTCTGGTATTCGCGGCAGTTTAGTTAAGTCAATGGACGTTAAACGTTCATCTAGTGGTGTTGTAGATGCAATATCAGCGGAAGACATAGGTAAATTTCCAGACACCAACCTAGCGGAGTCACTTCAACGTATTACAGGTGTTTCAATTGACCGTCAAAATAATGAGGGTTCTCGTGTAACCGTTCGTGGATGGGGTCCGGAATTCAACCTTATTACTCTTAACGGCCGTCAAATGCCGTCGGCCAACTTGAATGAAACCTCGGCCAACAACTCTCGTTCTTTCGACTTTGCCAACCTAGCCGCAGAATCTGTAGCTGGTATTGAAGTTTATAAAACAGGTAAAGCTAACGTTACCACTGGTGGTATTGGTGCAACTATAAACATCCTCTCGCACAAGCCACTCGGCAACCCAGGGCTATTAGCAAACGTTGGTATCAAGGGAATCATGGACGATACCCGTATCGGCGACGACATTACCCCTGAAATCTCTGGTATCTACAGCAACACTTTTGCTGACGATACTATCGGTATTTCAGTAGTCGCCAGTCGCTCAACTAGAGACAACTACCAACCCTCAGCATAAGTCTCATCTGGCTGGAATTCAAGTTTTGTTACCGGTCAGATAAATGATGGTCTTGGCGATGAAATCTATGACGCTGGTACAGGCACAGTTATCATGGGCGCGCCACAAAACTTCATGTACCGCTTTGAAGACTTTAGCCGCACTCGTACCAACGCACAGTTAACGCTTCAGTACGCCCCAACCTATACCTTCACTGCAACACTTGACTACACCATGGCCAAATTTGAGCAAGAAGTCGGTCGCCAAGAACTGTCTGCTTGGTTTGGCAGCGGCAACTACGGCGGCACTACTTTTGGTGAAGTAGATGCAAACGGTGTTGTATCACCACTGGTGCTTACAAACAAAGACTGTTGTGACTACGGATTTGGTGTAGGTTACTGGGAGAACACCAACGAGACTGACTCTGTTGGTTTAAACCTTGAATGGGTAGTAACTGATAACTTGTCACTCGAGTTTGATGCGCACAACTCCACCGCTGAAGCAAGCCCAGACACTCATTTGGGAAGTAACAACATCATTACCGCAGGTATTTTCCGTCGCGGTGGCGACAACATCACGACCGTGGATTTTGGTCAAAACATTCCTGTGTTCTCGGGTACAGTTAACAACAACGGAAACACCACTATTGACCCCGGCTCTATTATTGGTTCGGGTACCAGCTTCCGTAACGGCTATATGGAAACAGAAATTGAACAGTACCAGCTAACCGGTGAGTACGTTTTTGATGACGGTATTGTTGCGAGTATTGATTTTGGTGTAGCTCACCAAACCATGAATAACCGCACCGCATACAGCTTAAACGAAGCCGGAAACTGGGGTGGTATTGGTTACACCGGTGAAACTACAGGTGGCGGTTGGAACGCGCCGGATGGTGATGGCGACAACAACTTTAGCGACGATGCATTTACCGTTGCAGATCTTACCGACATTCCAGGTCCAGCTAACATTGGTATCGACGGTCAAATGGTATGGGTGGACTTTAATCAGTTTAACTCAGACTATGCGAATCTTTACCTAAATAATCCAGGCCTTCCAAACAACGTATTTACTGGCTGTACTCCTGGTACGCTCTGTGCGAATCCAGAGTATTCAGTTGATTTACGCTTAGAGGAAGAACAACTCGCCTTTTTTGTACAAGCCAACTTAGAATTTGATCTTGGTGATATGCCTGCTCGCATGAACATTGGTTTACGTCACGAATCGACCGATGTCACAGCGAATTCGTTACTGCCTAACTTCACGTCAGTGGTGTGGGGTTCACCTAACGAACTTCAATTGTCACAAGACGGCGGGATATTCCAAGTAGGTGAAGGTGACTACGACGAGCTACTTCCAAATATTGACTTTCAATTAGACGTAACCGACGACGTTGTTGTACGTGCCTCTTACAGCAAAACCTTAGCACGACCCAATTACGACGACTTGCAAGCAGGTGGTTCGCCGGCGGGTAGCCAAGCTCGCGCATTTGAGTTCACGTCTGCCTCTGGTGGTGATCCTACACTATTGCCTTTCGTGTCAGACAATATCGACTTGTCGCTCGAGTATTACTACGACGAAGGCAGTTACGCGTCAATCGGCTACTACACCAAGGATGTTGAGAACTTTGTTGGAACAAGTGTTACCACTCAGGTTATTTACCCTGACTTAGTCAACCCAGCCTCTGGTGCGCGACTAGCTGAAGCACAAGCTGCTGTGGTTGACCCAACGAACGCCGCCCAAGAAATCCGCAACTACTACATTGCTCAGGGTTGGTTGGACGCAAATGGTAACGTAGTTGCCCCTTCAGCGGGCGGTTACGATCCGCTAACGTACCGCGTTACAGTACCTGTAAACGCTGAAGACTTTAGCATTGATGGGTTCGAGATTGCATTGCAGCATATGTTTGGTGACACAGGGTTTGGCATCATGGCTAACTACACCACAGTAGATGGCGATGGAGAGTATGACAATACTAAGATCAACCAAGATCAATTTGTTATCCCAGGCTTAAGTGACTCTGCCAACTTTGTCGCTTTTTATGAAAAAGATGGCTTCCAAGTAAGAATTGCCTACAACTGGCGTGATAAGTTCTTAAGCTCAACGACTGGTGGAAACAACCAGCAAGAACCAGCCTATACAGAAGCTTATGGACAGCTGGACGTAAACGTAAGCTATGAAGTCAACGAAAACCTAACCATAGCCTTAGAAGGTATCAATATCACTGAAGAAGATCGCCGTGTTCACGCACGTGGTGAAGATATGATTATCTATGCCGCAGAACAAAGTGCACGCTACGCGATTAGTGCAAGATACAAGTTCTAACGCTTTGTAATGAACAGGGCATGACCACCAGAGTGGTCGCGCCCTTTTAAGCAAAAGAGGACACGCAGTTTATGTCTAACCATGCAATACTCAACAATGTTGAGCACAATACGCTTACGGTTGCCGACCAACGTCTTGCCGAGCATGACAACCACCACATGTGCGCCGCACTCACACTTAGTGAGTTGCGTGCAGCCGTTCAAGACTACCCTATACTCTTCTATCGTTCACCGAATGAATCATCGCCAGAACCCATGGCAATATTTGGTTTTGAGAAGAACGAAAACTTGTTTATCAATGAATCAGGATGGTCTAATCATTTTATTCCCGCCATCATTGCTAAAGGGCCTTTTAAAATTGGTCATCAGCAGGACAGCTCGGTAGAGATGAATCAAGTTGTCTCAGTGGATTTGGAGGACCCAAGAGTGAATACCATAGAGGGTTTACCACTGTTTTTGCCCCACGGCGGCCATAGTGATTATCTAGTACACATTTTAGATAACTTACATCGTTTAGCGACCGAGCGCCCAGACACACTCGCTTTTGGAAAAGCCCTGTTTGACGCCGAATTACTTGAAAGCGTAAATATTGAATTCAACGTTAATAGCGAGGAAAGCACGCGATTAACGGGATTTATGACTATTAACGAAGAGAAACTTAACAACCTTAATGGTGATGCACTCGAATCTTTAGCTAAAAAAGGTTATTTGCAAGCCGCCTATTTTTGTATTGCCGCAATGGCTAACTTAGGCCCACTTATTCAACGAAAACAACAAAAGGAATATAACTAAAGAAGCGCTGTAATGAACGCCTGTGAGGAAATAACTCATCCAAACGCCAATACGCTGGAGATATTGGCAAAGAAAAGTGACACGCCAGTAGTTATTAGAAATGCTGTGTCTGACTGGCCATCCGTTATTGCGGCTAACCAATCAACCGAAAGTATTCAGGCGCTTCTTCTCGCCTATAGCGCTGATCATCCAGTGCTAACCTACCAAACACCCCCCAGCGAAAACGGACGTATTTTTTACCAAAAAGACTTTGAAGGAATGAACTTCACTCGTGACATGCATCCACTCGTGGAGGTATTTAAGCAATTAAACAACATAGCTGACTCTCTCTCTGGCGATGGAATATACATGGGTTCAACAAATCTAGAGCGCCATTTTCCCGGGTTTAAGCAAAGTAACTCCATGAATTTTGGTATTCCACCATCGGGCATTTCAGCCAACCTTTGGCTCGGGAACCAAACTCAAGTTGCCGCTCACTTTGATTACCCGAATAACTTTGCTTGTTGTGTAGCCGGCGAGCGCACGTTTAGGTTGTTTCCTCCTGATCAGCTGTCAAATTTGTATGTGGGTCCACTATCTCCTACCCCCGGCGGACCTGCTATTAGTTTGGTTGACGGTAAACAACCGAATTATCAAGCCTTCCCAAAATATCAAAACGCACTGAGGAATAGCTACACAACAACGCTTGCCCCCGGAGATGTCTTGTTTATTCCGAGTATGTGGTGGCATGAAGTGAATGCATTGTCGTCCTTCAACGTACTTGTTAACTATTGGTGGAAACCAACACCTAACCATATTCCCTCTCCGCAAGTTGCACTCGACGCAGCCTTGTTGACCTTGAGGGACTTACCGAAAGCACAAAAAAATGCGTGGAAAACCCTGTTCGACTACTACATTTTTAGTGATGAATCCTTCGACCACATCCCAGACAAACTAAAAGGTGCACTTGGCGGCATAGATGAAAAGCAAGCTATGCAACTGCGCACAAAACTACTTAATGCATTAAATAGGTAGACTATGACAAATCAAAGCAAAATTAATAATGTGGTTATCTTAGGTGGAGGTACAGCCGGCTGGATGACAGCAGCAGCACTGT
>Ga0256829_1001617_pt1 | contig 18104 bp, 15 predicted proteins | sample 131447metaG_FD_185979 | JGI IMG/M metagenome (GOLD analysis project Ga0256829, IMG submission 185979) | Hydrothermal vent microbial communities from Lau Basin, Pacific Ocean - 131-447 | ecosystem: Environmental > Aquatic > Marine > Hydrothermal vents | place: Pacific Ocean: Lau Basin | collected...
TTCTACATACAGATCTGTATGAGCATACTTCTTTACCAAATCAAGCACTTTGTTCTTTGTAAATGTTCCATGATTTAAAAAGCCTGAGACTTTTCCTTTTGATGAAGCAAGATTATAGTCCAAATCTGCATCAATGGATGCCTTAAAGACTTTTGGATAGATTAATATGTCTAAAATATCAAGCGTTTGCAGTGAGTTCAAGTCAGCGTGAAAATCATCATTATGCAGCTTTGCGTCAAGTTTTCCACCTGCGATGTTTGAGTGAGCCGTGAAGTCAAGATCTTTGCCTTTTTTCACTTCACCGTTTGCTACTAAAGAGCCTTTGAGATGTCTCTCAGTCACAAAATAAAGCCTGTTCAAATCATGCACTTTTATACGGTAATCACTCGTCAGTGATGTATCTTTTATGTTAAATCGAGCCTGCTTTACGTTCAAATCAGCCAATGTTGAGGATAGGTCAACTTTTGTATCCACTACATTTTTGTTGAGTGTTGTCGTTGTTTGTGCACTAAACGCAGTCCTTGGCATCATTGAGCTAAACTCGTATGCTTTACTCAAGTAACGAGAATCGAGCACTCCTTTTTTAATCTCTGTTTTAATTGTTCCTTTGAGTGCTTTGGCATCTGCATTTGTAATATTTGCATGTACATCCAAAAGTCCATCTGTATAGTGAGGTTGTTTTACCATATAGAGTAGTTTTTGTAGTTTTAACCCTATAATGTCAGCTTTGACACTTTTTGGTGCAAAATCTTTGAGCACTGCACTAAAAGTCGTACTTGAGTCTGCAAGGTCAGAGAGTCCTCTAACTTGCATTTTCTCTTTTGTTCCCTTTACATCACCAGCTAAACGCAGCGCACCTCGAATATCTGTTCCCGTTAGAGGTTTTAGTAGTGCAAGCTCTTTTACATTAAGCTTGTAGTCCAAATTCACTTGTAATGGTTGCGGTATCAGATGACCTTTTGAGCTGATTTTTGCCAAATTTGCATTCAAAAGATACTTATAATCAATAACATCACCCTTCAATCTAGCATCAAGGTTCATACTAAACGCAGTCTTTGGAATAGTAAGGTTAAAATCTTTTCTCATGACTTTGGAGTTAAGCAGACCATCTTTTGTGAGCAGCATAATCGTTCCATCGAGTTTATGTGGCGTTATATTTTTAAAATTCACGTCCAAATTGATCTTTGCTTTTGCATAGGCTTTTTGGTTAAGCATATAAAGCAGTGAGGAGAGATCTGCTGCGTTTACTTTAGCAATGATTGATGTAGGATTGAAATCAGTGAGCACAACATGATACTCCGTTGTACTTTTTGCCACATCACTTTTACCGTCAATGTGTATGAGCTTCATATTACCCTTTACGTCTCCATTTGTATGAAAAGAGCTTTGTAGCTGCGTTTGGGTCAAAGGTTTGAGTGTTTTTAACGCTTCAAGTGCTACATTATAGTGGACATTAAAAGATTGAGAAAATAGTGAATATGTTCCATTAATATGTATAGCATTATTTTTATTGAGCAGAAGGTCTATCTTAAACTCATCCATTCGCAAATGAAAAGTCTCTAATTTTGAAGGTAACTGTGTCTGCTTTTGTATCTCTGTCTCTATGAGCGGCTTTATAGTTTCATTCCCAAGTGTCGTAAATGCAGCGATATAGATTACTGCTACCACTGTAACTATTATTCCCACTAACCAACTAAGTACTTTCATAAATGCTCCAATTATCTCAAATATTTTTATATTAGCTAATAATACAAAAATATACTTCATTTTCTTTTTAATTTTCCAACTAAAACCCTAAAAATGATATACTTGATATATTTAGACTCAACTTTACTTAATAATATTTATAAACAATTACTTGACATTGTTACGCTCAATATGTATAATACGCTTATCTTACTAGAAAAGGAGCGAGAGAATATTATGTCTGATAACAGAGAAAATGAAAATATTCAAGAGAATGAAGAACTTGAAAACGCAAACGCATCCGAAGAGGAGACCCAAGATGAGGCGTCTCAAGAAGATGAATGTGAAAAATTACAAAATGAACTAACAGAATTTAAAGACAAATATGCACGTGTTCATGCTGATTTTGATAATATCAAAAAAAGACTTGAACGTGAAAAATATACAGCAGTTGAATATGCGAACGAAAAATTTGCAAAAGATATGATTCCCGTTGTGGATTCACTTGAGATGGCTTTGCAATCAGCAGATGCTGATGCAAATCCGGAAGAACTCATTGCTAAATTAAAAGAGGGAATAGAACTCACTCTGAAGCAGTTCACAACTGCGCTTGAAAAACATGGGGTAACTCAGGTATCTCACGAAGAGCCGTTTGATCCAAATATCCACAACGCTGTACAAAGTGTAGACCACGATGAGATAGAGAGCGGACAGATTGTCCAAACTTTCCAGCGCGGTTACAAGTATAAAGAGAGACCACTTCGTGAAGCGATGGTGGTTGTTGCAAATTAATTTGCAGCAATGCAACATAAGTTGCAAAACAAATTTTTAAAACAGTATATACTTTCACTGTTTTAAAAAATAAATATATATAAAATAAATAAAAGTGAAGGTGCTAGCACCGTGGGCTTTCTGCCGAAGAAACCCCAGCGTTAGCGTAGATGGTGGAATTACTTCCAACATCGTACAAAAAGGGAATAAAAGGTTCCCTTTAATTTAATGAAATTCAATTAAAGGAAGATAAGATGAGCAAAGTAATAGGTATAGATTTAGGAACAACAAACTCATGTGTGGCAGTTTACGAAGGTGGTGAAGCGAAAATCATCCCAAATGCAGAGGGAAAAAACACTACTCCATCAGTAGTTGCATTTACAGATAAAGGTGAAGTTCTTGTTGGTGATCCGGCAAAACGTCAAGCTATCACAAACCCTGCGAAGACTATCTCTTCAGTAAAAAGAATCATGGGTCTTATGATGAATGAAGAGAATGCAAAACTTGCACAAGGTAAAGTAACATATAAAATAGTAGACAAGGATGGTTCTGCTGCGGTTGATGTTGATGGAAAAGTATATACTCCACAAGAGATTTCAGCAAAAATTCTTACAAAACTAAAAGAAGATGCAGAAAGCTACCTAGGGGAAAAAGTAACTGACGCTGTTATTACAGTACCGGCATACTTCAATGATTCACAACGTAAAGCGACAAAAGATGCAGGTACTATTGCAGGTCTGAACGTACTACGTATTATCAATGAACCGACTGCATCAGCACTTGCATATGGACTTGACAGTAAAAGTGATGAAGATGTACTTGTATATGACCTTGGTGGTGGTACATTTGATGTTACTACACTAGAGATCTCTGAAGGTACTTTTGAGGTTCTTTCAACTGACGGTAATGCATTCCTCGGTGGAGATGACTTCGATAACAAAATCGTTGACTTCTTAAATGATGAGTTCAAATCAAGCCACGGAATTGACCTTAAAAATGACAAAATGGCACTACAACGTCTCAAAGACGCTGCTGAAAATGCGAAAAAAGAGTTAAGTTCTGCAACTGAGACAGAGATTAACCTTCCGTTCATTACTATGACAGAAGCGGGACCACAACACTTAGTTGTAAAACTTACTCGTGCTAAATTTGAGGCGATGATCGATACACTTGTTGATGAAACTATGACACATATCGATACAGCGATGAAAGATGCAGACCTTAGTAAAAGTGACATTAAAGAGATCATTATGGTTGGTGGTTCTACTCGTGTACCATTGGTACAAAAAAGAGTTTCTGACTACTTTGATGGAAAAGATTTGAACAAATCTGTAAACCCAGATGAAGTTGTTGCAGCGGGTGCGGCTATTCAAGGTGGTGTTTTACGTGGTGATGTAAAAGATGTTCTTTTACTTGATGTTACTCCACTTTCACTTGGAATTGAAACACTTGGTGGTGTTGCGACGAAAGTAATCGAGAAAGGAACAACAATTCCTGTAAAAAAATCTCAAGTGTTCTCAACTGCTGAAGACAACCAACCTGCAGTTAGCATCAACGTTGTTCAAGGTGAGAGAGAATTTGCAAAAGACAACAAATCTTTAGGTCTTTTTGAATTGACAGACATCCCAGCTGCACCACGTGGTGTGCCTCAAATCGAGGTTACATTTGACATCGATGCAAATGGTATCTTAACAGTATCTGCACAAGACAAAGGTACAGGTAAAGAGCAAAAAATCACTATCTCAGGTTCTTCAGGACTAAGCGAAGAAGAGATTGAAAAAATGGTTCAAGATGCTGAAGCACACAAAGCTGAAGATGAGAAACGTAAAGCGCTTGTAGAGCTTAAAAACCAAGCAGATGCACTTATTGCTCAAACTGAAAAATCTATGACAGAAATGGGTGATAAACTTGAAGCTGATGAAAAAGCGAAAATCGAAGCTGCTATCAGTGACTTACAAGAAGTTCTCAAAGATGAAAATGCTACTAAAGAGCAAATCGAAGAGAAAGTAAAAGCTTTAACTGAAGCAAGTCACAAAATGGCTGAGCAAATGTATAAACAAGAACAAGGCGGTGAAGCTGCTGGTTCTGCAGACTCAGCAAAGAAAAAAGATGACGACGACGTTATCGATGCAGAGATAGAGTAATATACTCTATCTCCACCTTCCGTCCCTCCCTCTCCTTCCGTGTATGCCAGTGTATCAAATTAAAAAGTTTCAGTTATATCTCTAAAATTATGGAGTAGTTTTTCTGTTTCAATAATATCAAAACTATCAATTGCCTCTGTTAATGCTATTACATACTCCTTTAGAAATCCTATTTCATACTCTTTAGCAATCCCTTCTACACTCTTTACAAACTTTTTAATTGTTTCGATATTATTTGACTTCATTGCTTTTTCCTGCAACGGTACTATTTGATTGTCTATAATATTTTTAATTTCTTCTTTATGTTCTCGTGCTTTTTGTGAGAGTTCATACTCTTTTTGCACTCTCTTTTGTTCCTTTTTTTGATATATATGTGGTAAATATTTACTCAGCTCTGAGATAAGATCTTTTTTAAGAACAGGTTTTCTGAGATACCCATCAAAATTTGTACTTTTTACTTGATCGTATTCATCTTTCATGACTGATGCAGTAAGTGCTATAATTGGAACATTTCGGATCTCTTTTATCTTTTGTGCTGCTTCATACCCATCCATATTTGGCATTCTAATATCCATCAGTATTAGATCAGGATGATATGTTTTAAATGCTTCTATAGCTTCTAAGCCATCATTTGCGGTTATTACCTCAACATTGCTATCTTCAAAATTACTTTTAATAAGTTCTCTGTTGTTTTCAATGTCATCAACAACTAAGATTTTTGATTTTTCAAATATAATTTGATTATCCAAATACTCTTGTGATGACGATTGTGTCTCTATTTGAATGTTTGATACATCAATATTATATATTTTAACAATAAAATTACTGCCCTTGCCTTCTTGGCTCTCTACAGACAACTCTCCGCCCATCATTAATGCAAGTCGTTTTGATATGGAAAGCCCAAGACCTGTGCCCCCATATTTTCTATTGTCCTGTCCCTCTACCTGCTCAAAATCACCAAAAACCTTTTTCATCTGCTGTGAAGGAATACCAATACCTGAATCTTCAACACTAATCTGCAGATCCATTTTTGAGAGATGTCCATCAACTTTGAGCGCTTTTGCCTCTATTTTTACAAATCCTTCCTCTGTAAATTTAACAGCATTACTTACAAGATTGATGAGAATTTGCCGTACTCGTACATCATCTATTAAGATGCTTTGTGGAATGTTCTCATCAACTTTTACGACAAGATCAAGCCCTTTTTCCTGAACTTTCATTGTAAAGACAGCTGCAATCTCTTCAATAAGCTTTTTTATGTTTGTAGGACGACTGATGATACTGAGTTTGCCTGCTTCAATTTTTGAAAGATCCAGAATGTCATTGATGAGAGCCAAAAGTGTTGCTCCGGCACTTTTAATGGTTTTAATATAGCTTTTGAGCCTTTTTTCTTTTACCTGTTCATCAAGCAGATCTGTAAAACCGATAATGGCATTCATTGGAGTTCGAATCTCATGGCTCATATTGGCAAGAAAGCTTGATTTGGCTCTATTTGCCTCTTCAGCACGCTTTGTCTCTTTTTTCAAGTTTATCTGCTGCTCATTTATTTTGCTTATCATTGCATTGTAACCATCGAATAAAACAGAAAATTCATCATTATTGTTATTTTCTAAAAGCGTAAAATCATTTTTTTGAGTCACAGCACCCATTTTCTTTGTGAGGACTGTGATAGGGTCTGTAAAAATTCTCTGTAGTTTCAACGCCAGTAAAATAACTATTGCAAGAGAGATCACAAATACAAATACAACTATAACGAGCAATTTATAAAAAGTTTTAAAAAGTGCTTGTGTATTTCTAATCAAGTAAAGTTTTCCAACACTCTCTTCCCCGCTTAAGATAGAACTGAGTGCAAAAACATATTTGGTATTCATAAAAGCAAAATTACTCGTTTTGTGAATTTTAGTATCAAGTTCCTGTAGTTGTTTAAGCAATAAGGGGCGCATTGCAGCATGCTGAAGATAAGAAGCAAACATTTTCCCATTCTCATCAAATACAAAAGCCGCTTCAATGCTTTTGTCGATACTCAGTGTATTGATCAATGTTTTAGCACTTGAAACATCATTAAAATCCAATGAGGCAGAGAGGTTTTTTGAAATGATTTGAGCACTTTCGCTCAGAGATATTTTAGCCTCTTCTTTATACTCAATATATGTATAGATTAAAATAGCTACTGAAGAGATTGTAAGTGCTATGGCAGCACTTAAACCAAGCAGAAAGAGAAGCTTTGTTTTGATGGATATAAATTTTTTGTTTTGCATACCTCTCACCTAAAACTTTAGAGTTGCTTTTACGTAGTAAAAAGCCCCACTAAATCCCACCGGTGAATATTCAGAGTATGGAACAATACCGTCATATCCAAGTCCTATTCCTGAGAGATCTTTCCATTTGTTTGGCATAGCATTGAAAATATTGTTTCCACCCACACTCACATTAAGGTATCTTTTCACAGCGTATGTGGCTTGAAAGTCTGCTGTTATCATGGGGTCAAACTCTCTTGATTTACCTGAAACTACTTGAGAAAAAGATCCAAAACGACTTAGGTTGAGTGCAATATTGTAAGGCTCTTTTTTATAATTTACCAAGACCCTTTGTGAATTTTTTGGCTGTGAGTTCTCAATAGCATCGAGTTGTGCCAAAGAGTTCTGCTGTGTCACATAGGGAGAGTTGATATTTGTAATAGTTGTAATATCATAGTGATACCAGAAGCTTATATCTAACTTATGATTGTTCTCAAACATATTGTTATAGACCGCTTTAAAATCAATTCCCTGTGTTTTTGTATCTATCGCATTGGTAAAAAATCGCACTGCAGTTATATTGCCAATAGAGACAGGAAGATTATCAGAGAGCATGATCTTATCGTTTACTTTTGTATAAAAATAATCCGCCATAATATAAGCATGCTCTGTCTTATAGACAGCACCGACAGAGAGATGTTGTGACTTTTCCGGTTTGAGCGGTGTTGCGCCCTCAGATACTGCCTCAGGATCACTTGTTTTAAATGTTCCCTGTGTTGCAAGTGTGCCATTTGCATCAATATAAGAGGATGTCAAAGAGTAGTTAGACTGCGCAAGAGACGGTGCTCGAAACCCCGTACCTACAGAAGTTCTAAAAGAGAGATGTTTTGTCATCTTATAGTTTCCGGCAAATTTAACATTGGTCGTTGTGCCAAAATCACTATATTTTTCATATCTTCCGGCAAGTTCACTAGAAAGCTTCGGTGTAAAATCCCATATGCCATCGAGATAAAGTGCATAACTGTCTCGCGATGCATCCGTTGCATTTCGAGGTTGAAAACCTGTAAGCCCTTGGGCACCTGTCCCTGTATATGATGCGCTATCCCCACTAGAAATAGTATACTGCTCTTTTCTATATTCCGCACCGCTTAAAAGATGAAAACCATTTTCGAAATTCTTCTTTAAATCAATATTCGTTGTTGCCTGTTTTGTAAAAAGCTTGCCATTATAAAAAGAGGTCGGGGAGGATACCCCGAGTGAATAGTTCATACTCTCATCTACATAAAAACGAAAACTGTTTGCACCGATTATCTGGCTTAAGTCATATGAAACATCGTAAGGAAGTTCTCCTTTGATTCCAAAATTCACAGAATAATCTTGAATATCTCCGCGAATCATAGGTAAAAAACCATCCTTGTTAAAAGCACGGGAACTATCGGGTGTTCTAAAAAAAGCGCTTGCTTTGCTCTCTTTTTTATTTAACAGCACATGAGAATATATTATAGTCCCATTTTGAAAAGGAAGTTCACTGTTGAGTAGAAACTGATAGATAGTTGCATCGGGTAAGCCATAGTGTGTTTTCACCTCCGGCGGGGACAATCTTCTATCTGCTCCCGCACGCTGCGTTTGGTTGGCATGTGTCGTTGCCGCAGTCATATTGATAAATCCATCATACTTCAAAGGGATGGTAACAAAAGCGGACAAATCAGTTTTTTCCCCATCTCCAGCACTGCGTTTACCACCTTGTAGAGCAATACTGTTCTTGTATCCTGTTCCTTTTAAGACAATGTTAATGACACCCGCTATGGCATCACTTCCATATTGTGCTGCTGCACCATCACGAAGAATCTCAATCTTTTCAATCGCATAAACGGGGATGGTGTCAAGATCAACATTATTCGAACCTCTTCCAATGGTTGTATTTACATGTAACAGTGCCGAAGTGTGTAATCGCTTACCATTTAAGAGAATTAAGGTTTGATCTGCACTCATACCTCTAAGTGTAAATGCTCTCACATGATCACTTCCATCTGCCAATGATGGTTCAGGAGCGTTGAAACCGGGAATAAAATAACGAAGAACATCTGTAAGCAGTGTATATCCACTATGTTCAATCTGATCTGCATAAATAACATCTACAGCTGCTCTTGCATCAAAATAATCATTCATTTGCCCATGAGAATCGATACTTACAACAGGGTCACTCTCTGTATTCATAATGTCTTCTAAAGAGCTATCTTCTAAACTCTCTCTACCATAGAGTAAACTTTGTAACAGAATCAGAGAGAATAAAAAGGCATATCTTTTTTTCATGATTTATCCTTTTGTAATACTTCCGATATACGTAAGAGTGTGGATTTTATATACAAATCATTCTGCTTGGCAATGTCAAGATTTATTTTAAATTTTATTTTTCTGGCAACAAAATAGATCTGTAAGATGCCTTCTTTTTCTGCAAACCCCCGAATAGGACTTATGGTAAGAATCGGCTTATCTTTTATTTTATCAATGATATCTGGAAGTTGCGCAGCGTCTTCTTGTGGTATATAAAGGATATTGGTATTTTGTGGCAGTTCACCTATATCATCAATATAAATCAGTTTTACTTTTTTACCGTGTATTGTTTTATGTTTATAAATAGTATCAAGGATATCTGCAAAAGGGTTATGCAGTACAGCTATTATAAAATCTTTCGTCTCTTGAGTATTCCACTCAACATATTTGGCTACCTTACCAATAATAAGTGCTTCAAGATATTTTTCAGATTGATAGGCAGAAAGGGAACTTATTAGTAAGAAAAATATAAAAATAAATTTTAGTTTCATTGTATCTAGGAAGATTTAGCAATATCTATAAACTCGTCAAGATGTTCATTAAAGATAGCAACTATTTCAGGATCAAATTGTGTACCACTTCGTTCTTTGACATACTCAATAGCTTCATCAATATTCCATGCGTCCTTATAGATTCGTTTATGTGTAAGAGCATCAAAGACATCCGCAAGCGCAACAATACGACCATAGATATGAATATCTTTTCCTTTTAAACCTCGAGGATATCCCTTTCCATTGTATTTTTCATGATGCTCATAAGCAATAATATCAGCGGCTTTTAAGACCTTGCGTTTGTTGTTTTTGAGAAACTCATGCCCCTTGGTAGTATGTGTCTGTATAATTTTAAACTCTTCTTCTGTTAATCTTCCATGTTTATGAAGAATCTCTGGAGGCATAGCAAGTTTGCCAATGTCATGCATCGGAGCAGCTTCATAAAGAAGTTTTTCATCTTCTTTAGTCAATACAGGATGATACTTTGCCAGGAGCTTTGAATACTGTGCAACACGACGCACATGTTTTCCTGTTTCATCAGAAAAAGATTCCATTAAGCCTGTTAATGTATATATAATCTCTTTTTGCGTCTCTTCGAGCTCGCTCAATATTCTCTCTTGACTTTTTTGAAGCTTTATCTCTAAAGAGAGATTATTCTCTTGCAAAAGTTTCTTTGCGAAGTGAAGCTCAAGATGGTTTTTTACTCTTGCGAGTAATTCTTCTGCATGATAAGGTTTTGTTATGTAGTCAACACCCCCATTTTTAAAAGCTTTTTCAAGAGAGTCTACATCAGTTTTTGCAGTAACAAAAATAATAGGAATATCCATCGTCCGTGGGTCATTTTTCAATTGATGAGCAACTTCATAGCCATCAAGTCCAGGCATCATAATATCTAAAAGAATAAGATCAATCTGCTGTTCTTTTACAAGTTCAAGAGCCTCTTCTCCACTCTTTGCATAAGAGAAGTTATATCCATCCTCTTTTAAAATATTCATTGCCACCTGAATGTTATCAATCACGTCGTCAACAATCAGTATATGCGCACTTCCACTCATTATATCTCCGTACAAGTTCTTATTAGAAACCATTCTACATCAAGCTCTATTAATGTTAACTAAATTAAGTGTCTTATTGTTTTAAATCTACTCAAAATCTTTTTTAGCACTCTGCCAGGCAGAATAGAAGTCTACTATTTGACCACCATTTTCTTTTTGAAATTTTTTTGCATCATCCAATGATTTGAATGCATACTTACTTATACTGCTCATAGTACCACTTTTTTTACTACCCACTACATAGTAGGCTTCTAAAACAGGAATAAATTTCAAAGAGCTGACATCAACAACTTCAGGGTTTTTCAATTCAGCCCCATGGCGCAAGTCATCAGTGAAACAATGCAACGAACAGTACTGATGTACAATTCCATTCACATCCGTAGCTATATGATTTGTTTTATAAAACATTACCAAGTTCATACCGCATACAGAACAGTGCTCTTTTGCTTCACCTGTTTGTAAAAGCATTGCATCCTTCTTAGCAACTGTTTGAAACATCTTGTGATGTTTGTGAGCTATACTCTTTTTTGTCTCTTTTGTAATTTGTGGTTTTTCCTGTGACGTTACACATCCTGCAAGAAAAAGTAGAGAGAGTGGAAGAAATAGAAATTTTATCACTGATTTTCCTTTGTTTTTACTATATTTTATCAGTTTATTATTACATAAGTGTTAATCTAAGTATATGAAAAAAATAAAACATTATGCAAAAGAACTTCTTTTTATAATCATTACCGTCACGGTTGTTGCAAATATTATGAGTATCTATCGATCTAGGGACTTGACACATGCTCCTTTGCAGGTAACTTCACTTACACTCATAGACGGCTCAACGTATCATGTCAAAGAGGAGAAACCTCTGCTCATTCACTTCTGGGCAACATGGTGTCCTACCTGTAAGCTCGAAGCATCAAACATCGACTTTTTATCGAAACACTTTGAGGTTGTAACAGTTGCTGTGAAGTCGGGAAGTGATGCCGAGGTACGTAAATTTATGCAAGAACGTAATTACCATTTCAAAGTTTTCAATGACTCAAACGCAGTGCTTGCTTCGGAGTTTCACATAGCCGGATTTCCAACCACTTTCATATACAACAAAGAGCATAAACTCAGTTTTAGCGAGGTTGGTTACAGTTCTACACTCACACTCTATCTCAAAATGTTATGGGCAGGTAGATAATTGCATAATTTTGAATTTCAGTATCCCGCTGCGTTTATACTGCTGTTGCTAATCATCTGTATATACAAGTGTCCGCTGAGCATCAAAAAAATCATCTTTCCCCACACACAGCTTTTTGCAAACTACACAAGCTGGCTCAACAAAGAGAAACTTCTCTACTCCCTCATTCTCACACTGCTTGTTACAGCTCTGGCTTCTCCCATCTCTTACGATTCCAAAAGTGCACAGCAACGTAAAGGGCGTGACTTGGTCTTTGCACTTGATACAAGTGGTTCAATGGATGAAAGCGGTTACTCTGCAAAAGATGCACAAAGAAGTAAGTTTGAGATACTGCTCTCACTTATGAAGAGTTTTGTAAGCAAGCGCTTTGATGACAATGTCGGCGTTGTCGTCTTTGGCTCGTATGCCTTTAGTCCCGTTCCTATCACCTACGATATGCACTCTCTTAAATATATGCTGGACTTTTTAGAGGTTGGTATGGCAGGAAGTTCCACTGCCATTGGTGATGGTTTGGCACGCTCACTCGATATGCTCGAAAAATCACATACAAAAAACAAGGTCATTATCCTCATCACAGACGGCTATCAAAACAGCGGTACTACAAAAATCAAAGATGCTGTAGAGCGAGCAAAAAAACTCCATGTGAAAATTTACACTATTGGACTAGGAAAAGAGAGTGACTATGACAAAAAACTCTTAGAGCAGATTGCAAAAGATACCGGAGGCACTGCGTTTGAGGCGAGCAGTGAAGAAGCACTCAATGATGTCTACAAAGAGCTCAACTCTCTTGAACCAAGTGCCATCCGCTCACAGCACTATCTCAATAAACAGATGCTCTTTACCTACCCTTTGGCTTTGGCAATTTTACTGCTTTTGTATCTGCTCGCCAAAAGGAGAGCCTAAATGACCTTACTCAACGCATGGGTGCTTTTTGGACTTATTCCGGTCTATTTCATTTACAAAAAGCACGCCACTCCTAGCAAACAAACAAAACTGCTCTACCTCAGTCTTGTTTTTATGTTTTTAGCAATGGCGCGTCCTGCCTATGAAAATGCCTATACAGAACAGAATTTTGATGCACACGACTATATCATTGCCATCGATGCCTCCTACTCTATGCAGGCAGATGATTTAAAACCAAGCCGCTACATCCTTGCCAAAGAAGCCATAGAAAAGCTTATACAATCACACCCAAAAGACCGTTTTACACTCTTTGCCTTTACCTCGTCTACCTTGCTTATCTCACCACCCACGACAGATACTGAAATAAGTATCATGGCACTTGAAGCACTCAATCCAAAGTACATTCTCACAAAGAGTACAAACATCAAAAATCTCTTTAAAACCGTTGCAAAACTGCCGATGAAACATAAAAATCTCATCATCTTCAGTGATGGCGGGGATGAGCATGACATAAAAACACTCGCTGGCATTGCTAAACGCAGTAGCATTACTCCCTACATTGTAGCTACTGCTACAGAGCGTGGTGCAGCCCTGAAAAAAGACGGCAAGTACATAAAAAATGCAGCAAGGGACATTGTAATCTCTAAAATAAACCCTATGCTGATTGATTTGGCTAACGCAACACAGGGAAAATACTATCAACTCAAGTCACTTGATGATATCAATGATCTCTCACATGATTTACAATCACAACAAGGTAAAAAAGAGCATATAAAGGTCAAAAGCTATAAAGAGCTTTTTATATTTCCACTCTCTCTTGCATTGCTTCTTTTCTTTTTAAGCATTACAAAAATTTCACAACGCTTCCTTGTGCTTATTCCTTTACTTCTATTATTACCAAATACTACTCATGCCTCCATCGTTGATTTTTACTACGTACATCAAGCTAACAATGCCTATACACAGCAAAAATACTTAGAAGCTGCACACAACTTTGAAAAGCTTACCCCTTCTCAGCAAAGTTATTACAACGCTGGGGTTGCCCACTATAAAGCAGGACATTACAAAAAGGCTTTAGAGTACTTCAGCCAAATAAAAACAGCACACAAAGCACTCAAACAAAAACTTCTTTACAATATAGGCAACTGTGCCGTTAAACTCAAAAAGTATGACAGAGCACAAAATTACTATATTGATGCTCTTGCTTTGGGAGACGATGCAGATGCACTTTATAATCTTAATCTGCTTAGAAAACTAAGGCTTGTCACACAAAAAGATGTCTCCAAGATGCTGCCACATAATCAAAGCGCACAGAAGAAAAAACATTCACAGGACCCATCAAAAAAGAAAAATAGCCAACAAAACAGTGGCGCAAAAAAATCAGGAAACAAATTTGCCAATGAAAAAACAAATGGAGCTGGCAAATCTAAAAAAGGCAAACAAAAACTCACGCCAAAACAGGCAAGTAAAAAACGTAGAAGCAAATATAAATTTAGTTATAAAGCCTACGAAAAAATCAACAAAGGATATACAGATGAAAAAGAACCTTGGTAGAGGATTGCTCATACTGTTTCTAATGCTCACTACGCTCAATGCACATGATTTAGCGACATATAAACTTTCTGCAAATAAAACAAACCCATTTGTTAAAGAAGCAGTCGTTGTCACTTTTGAAGCTCTACAAAAGGACCATACAGACAATATGATGTTTTCTTTGCAACCAAAAAAAAGTGACGATTATCAGATTGTTTTACTGAGTAAAAAAAATGATGCACAACAAAAGCACTATGCCCATACAACATTTACATACCTTTTATTTCCACTCAAAGCGAACAACATAGCAGTCGATTTTACTTTTACTATCCGTACTGCGAGTGATAGTACCATCGCACAAAGCGTTATCGATGACCATGATAACAGTATTGGTGTTAACACACACGATACATCAGTACAAATCAAGCCCTTGTTACTTCATGCAAAAAAAGTTTCAAAAGATGCCATTTTAGTAGGTAATTTTTCGCTCAAAGAGAAAATACAAAAAACAACTATCAATCAATATCAGTCGCTTAATATTATTTACACTTTAGAGGGGGAAGGCTATGAAAATAAATCCTTTGAACCAATCCATACGATCGATGGTATTACTATTTTTTCTGAAATAAATACCATATATGCCAAAGCAACAAAAAACGGTTACAAAATAAAGCGTGAATATATATATGCGCTAAGTGCAAAAAAAAGTTTTACCATTCCTGCCATCAATATACAGGCTTTTTCAACGAGAGAGAAGAGATACTATACCCTCCATACGCAGCAACATAACATCACAGTAACAAAAATAGATACTTCGAAACTTTTAAACAATGAAGAGTACCCTCAAACAAAAAGTACTTTTAATATTGAAAAAATCAAAGAGTTTCTAATATATTTTGTTCTATTTATTCTCGGATATATAACAGCTAAAGTACAATCAATAAATCTAATTAAGAAAAAAACTGACTCCAAAGAGTTACAGGTATTAAAAAAGGCACAAACTGCAAAAGAGTTACTTTTCGCAATTATCAACAATCATCTTGACAATCGTTTTCCAAATGAAGTAGAATTACTAGAAGATATGGTATACAATAATACAGACAATAAATTTAGCAGTATCAAAAATAAAATTATTAAAGGAATGAATTAATGCAGATTTTTCTCTTTTTACTACTCTCTTTGTCAACACTTCTCTCAGCTGAAGAAAACAAAGCATATCAAAAAGGGGCAAACCTCTATTTTGCAAATAGCTGTGGTAACTGTCACGGCACAAATGCTGAAGGAAGTAGTTATTACCCAAGGCTGGCAAATCGCAAACAAAAAATACTCATAAAAAAATTACAAAATTTTAAGAATGGTGTAGCAAGTACCCAAAAGCAGGAGATAATGTTTACTTTTGCAAAACCACTCTCCAAGCAAGACATAAAATATATCACTTACTATCTGTCGCACTTTAAAAAAGAAAACACAGATAAGTATGAAGTTGAAGATGATTTACTTGGAGTAGACTATTAATCATTCTCCGCTGTGAAGAACTCTGTATATACTTTTTCAAAGTATTTTTTTGCTTTTTCTACTTTTTTGATTTTTGGATCAAAAATCTCTTTTGTTGATGGATAACGCTCTGAATACTCTTTGTACATTTTACATTTCATATCCATATTTTGAGAAAATTGTTCAATAACCGCTTTAAAATCTTCCGGTGTTGCGACCCACTGCATAAATTTTTGAAACATTCGTTCACGCACATCAATAGCGAAACTCTCATCAAGTTGCTCTGCCATACGTTTAAGATCCCATCTTGAAAAATAGACACCGCTCTTTACAGGCGGCATAACTTCAGCATAAATTGCTTTGAGATAATCTGGATAATCCTCTGGTGTATCCATATCACAACTTCCATCGACACAAGCATCTGCCATAGCACGCTGCTGCATCTGCTCAAACTCACCTCTTAATTCATTTAAATTTTTCATATCCATAATATTTTTCCTCTATTTTATAAATTGTTTATATATCTCTTGTGCCAATACTTCACCCGTCAATGCACCATTTTTTTCCAAGTAAGTACCAATGAGTCTCTCACCATCACGTACTACAAAATCACATTTGTTATATACCTGCACAAATTCATCTGCTTCATCCAAAAGTTCCACAGCATCTTCTTGATACTCTTGTGCTATATAAGCTCCATTGACATGAGATTTTTTCATATTAGAAAGTGTAAAATAGAAGTCATCTTCACGTATATTCATTGGTATCATCATTGCATCAGTATTTTGTGATTTTATAAGTTTGTTCAGCATTACAAACAAACGGTTTGGACTTGCATGTTCAGCAATAAGTCCATAAAGTTTCGTTTGCTGTTTTATTTCATCATTAGCATTCATTGTATCTACAGCTTGCATATTTTCACCCATTATTTAATTCCCCATAATTCTTTGGCTTCTTCTTCTTCAATCTTGCATCGACGACACAACACTTCTCCACCACGATAGTCAAAAAAGTTTCCACACTCATCACAACGCTTCATAGTGAAACGTACTAATGTCTCAATTTTTGGCTCAAAAAAGTTTGCAAGTGAAAAAGTTGGTCTCAGTGTCAGTGAATCTGGTTCACAAACATCATGACAACTGTGACACTGTACACACGAAAGCGGATTGAAGTTTATCACTGAACCTCTTCCATCAGAAAAGAGTGCACCGGTCGGACATATTCTGTAACACATCTGACAATTTGTACATGTACTCTCATCTAAATCTTTTTGTGAGATAAAACTGATATCTGCAATATTTATAGTATGAAAAGTCTCTGGAACTGCTGCTCTTTTCATGGCCATAAGCAGAAGGCTTCTTCTATCTGGAATGTTTTTTTGCTTGATTTTAGCAATGTCAGCACTTGTTACAACATGTGTTTTGAGCGTTGTATCTGTTGAAGCAACTTCATTTTCAAACTGTTGCTTAATACTCACAGCCTTTTTTAAACCATCTTTAGAAAGGAGTTTTCTTCGACTTAACACATTTGCAGGTGTTTTTTCCTCTTCTATGTCTAACTCTTCTAAAACTATGGACTTTTTCTGTTCCATCGCTTCTAGAAGAAAGTTAACTTCTTCAATTCTCTCTTCAATGATTGGTAAATTTTTTGCTGCAATTGGACACTCTTTACAGCCTCCAATGTCGGCTTTAAGAGTTTGCGGTGATATGAGAGCCATACTAAGCAGCTCTTCACTACTGAGTGCTGCGATACAAGGCAAATCACTCTTGCATGTTATAACATCCAAGTCATTTTCTAGAAAGTTAAGAACATAGTTGATAGGTTTAAAATCATCCAAATCAAACGCAGCGGTAGGGCAGATAGCATCACAACCACCACAGCCTACACACTCACTTGGAGTAAAAGAGATAAGCCCATCATCTATTTTAATTGTTTCAACCGGACAAGCTTCTACACACTTGTCACAAATGGCAAACTTATTAGAAGTATGAACACACTTTGCAATATCTAAAGTTAGTAAACTCATACTATGTATTTATACTCTTTTGCTTTTAAATTACTAAGATACTCAAAATCACTTAATATAAACTCTAAAACAAAATCAGCAAGATCAAAATAAAAAGCCGTTCCTGCCTCATTTTTTACATTGAGCAGATACATTGGCATCCACTCAACAATATGATCTCTCATAAAACCATACTGCAGCTGTGCTAGTTGTTTTGCAATCTCTTCATCACCATCTTCAAGTGCTTTAAGCTCTGCTTTACATAGCTCATACA
>Ga0256829_1001618_pt1 | contig 18102 bp, 18 predicted proteins | sample 131447metaG_FD_185979 | JGI IMG/M metagenome (GOLD analysis project Ga0256829, IMG submission 185979) | Hydrothermal vent microbial communities from Lau Basin, Pacific Ocean - 131-447 | ecosystem: Environmental > Aquatic > Marine > Hydrothermal vents | place: Pacific Ocean: Lau Basin | collected...
GTGATACGGAAAGGAGCATGACGACCTATCATTTGTGGAGCACCTCTATTTGTGTTAAAATATTTTGGTCCTCCACATATTTGTATAAAAAAATCTGCTGAATTTACTTTTGCTTGTGCAAACTCTTCTGCATCTTGTGGAAAGATATTTGAGATAGAACTCTCTTTTATCTTATCGTAATGTTTTGATATAAGTGTACGAATCCCCTCTTCGGTCATTTCCACTAAAAATTCTGGGATTGGTTTTGTAACAGGAGGTCTTACTCCAAACTGTGCATATGTTATTTCTAAATTCAATTATTTTCCTTTGTGTTAAAATTATCTTCTTTTTTTATCTTATAAAGGACTGCATATAAGAGTGGTACATATATAAGATTAAGGACAGTTGCCCAAGCGATTCCAAAGCCAAGAGAGACTGCCATTGGTTGCAGGATTTTTGCTTGTCCTGATGCAAAAAATATCAAGGTTATAAGTCCCAATATAGTTGTTAAAGAGGTAAGTAAAATTGGTCTTAATCGTGTCTTTGCATTTTGCATTAGCTCTTCAATATTTTTTGATTTTTTGATAAAATCTACCATTATCAGTCCATCATTGACAACAACTCCAGCAAGACCAACAGCCCCTATTAGTCCTGGCATAGTAATGTTCAAGTTCATAATCCAATGTCCAACATAGACACCTAAGAGGACAAAAGGAATGGTACTAATCACGATAAGTGACTGTTTTATAGAGTCAAAAAGCCATACAAGTGTAATAAAAATCAAAAACAATGCAATAAGTGCTGATTGCATCATCTCATGTTTGTTTTTATTATTCTCTTTTTCTTCCCCTTTTATCTCTACTCGATAGCCCATTTTTTTAAGTTCTAAAAGTGTTGGAGCAATTTTTTTCATCACTTCTGATGATGTTATTTTTTTCTTATCTAAAGAGGCATATACACTTCGTATGCGATGTCCATCCTCTTTTTTCAGTGTAACAAAACTTTGCACATATACAAAATCACAAATATCCTTGAGTGCTACATACTGTGTTGAAGCAGGGATGGGAACTTCTATTTGGTTGATAGACTCTATATCTTTGTTGACATGGCTTTGCAGTTTTATACGGATGAGACCTTTATCTGTAAAAAGTTTTCCATACTCTCCTTTGAGATAATACGCACGCAAAGAGTTCGAGACAATCTCTTCATTGAAGCCGAGTTCCTGTCCATATCTATTGACTCTGAGTTTGAGTTCTCTTTCTCCTATAGTTGCATCATCTGAGACATTAAAAACTCCTTCAATACTTGTAAGTTTTTTCTTGAGAAGTGCCAAGCCATCTAAGATATTTTTTCCATTTGTAGTACTTAAACTAATCTCTACATCATTTGCCACCACTCCTGCACCAGGAACTTTTGTGACCAATTCTTCAAAATCAGGGACTCGTGATTTTAAGAGTTTTTTGATTTGCTTTGCTATCTCTTTTGCATCGTGTTTTCTTATTTGCACATTTGGATCATACTCAAGTGAAAGATAAGGGCTTATGTAAGTGTCAAACACATTTTCAGGCGCTCGCTCATGCAAATCTATAAAAATATGAAAAAGATTATCACCAAGTTCTGCTCTGTTTTTAGCATCCATTTTAAAACCAACAACAGATGTAATAGAAGAGACATCCTGTTTATCAAGATTTTTCAAAAGAATTTTCTCTATTTTTGTTACCATTTTTTCTGTGTCTTGAAGTTCATTATTGATACCTACTTTTCCATAAACATAAATTTGAGTATTGTCAAACTCAGGAAAAAGTTGGAATTTTGAATGCTTCATCATGCCATATGTTGCCAAAATTATACTTATCACAATCACGGCTAGAGAAATATACTTCTGTCTAAATACAAAATGCAAAAGTCTATCATATGAAGTGTACATCTTCGCCCAAAATGTTTTTGTGAAACTACCTTCTTTGGAAACTTTCAAAAAGTCATGGGCATGGAGTGGTAAAAAGTAAAATGCTTCAAACAAAGATGAAAGTAGTAAAACGGTAATCATAATAGGAATAATCTTTATAAACATTCCCATATTTCCAGTCATTAAAAGCATTGGTAAAAACGCGAAAACTGTTGTGAGTGTTGCCGCTAAAACAGCAGGGAACATTTCTGTTGCACCAAGGATTACAGCTTCTCGTCGTTCCATGCCATTTTCTAAGTGTCTATAAATATTTTCAGCAACAACAATAGCTTCATCTACAAGCATTCCAAGGGCTATAAGTGCGCCTAAAAGAGAAAGCATATTGAGACTATTGCCAAGTAACTGTGTTGCAATAAGTCCTATCATAAAACTCACAGGAATACCTAGTGCTACAACAAAGGCAATCCCTCTATTTATAAAAATGAGCATCGCTATAAAAACTAACATTAAACCAAATACAATGTTTGAAAAAACAACATTTAAACGGTTTTTAATCCAAATAGATGTATCTGTATATATCTCATAATGCAATTTTTTATGCAGAGATTCTTCTTTTTTTAAGAGTTGTCGTATCTGCTTGACTAAAGCAATGGCATTCCCATTTTTACTCTTAGTCACATTTATCGATATATTTCGTAAGCCATTGTAGTGAGACAGTTCCTTTGCATCACTAAGCTTAAACGCGACATCTGCAACATCTCCAATCCGAAGAGAAATTCCATTGACTTTAATCATCGTATTTTCTATGGATTTTTGATTTTTTTCACCATTATATGTAGAGATATAAAGATGATGTGCTTTTTCTTTAATCGTTCCAACAGGAAAAATAGAACTGATATTTTTTATCGCAAATACCACAGACTCAGGGTTAAGTCCATAAGCCTTTATTTTTTCTATATTTAAGCTTATTTCGAGTTCTTCATCGGCATCCCCACGAATAGCTATCTCACTCAAATCTTTCAATGCTGTCAATTTTGTTTTGAGTGCATCCGCTCTTTCTAAAAGTTCTGCTTTACTGACATCACCAGCTAAAGCAATGAGAACAAGAGGAAATGAATGCTTCTTTATCACAGCAACTGGTTCATTCATATCAGCCGGTAAATCTTTTTTTACCTTCGCGACAACATCTTTAACATCACTAAGTACCTCATCATTTTGAGAACCTGTTTTTATATCTGCAGTTATAGAGAATGAACCATTTTTTATAGTTGTTTTTATCTCTTCTAATGTGTCAATGTTTTGTAAATCATCTTCTATCGTCTTTACAACCATCTTATCGAGGACATCCGCAGAAGTTCCAGCATAAGCACCTGAGATAGCGATTTTATCCAAGTTCATCTGAGGAAATATCTCTTTTGGTATATTGATATATGCAAAGATAGAAAGCATAAAAATAAACAGTAGTAAGATATGGTTTAAGAGAGGTTTTTCAATCGAAAATTCTACAAATTTTCTAATCATGTTTTATCCTAAAAAATGGTGTCAAGAATTTGATTTTTAAATTTAATCGATTCAACAGAGGCACTTATGATTTTATTTTCTTCTTTAAGTGTATCATACTCAACTTGAAGTTTATATATTGCCCTACTTTTAAAGTAAATTTGTTGTTGAATATAAAGTTTAGGAAAGAAAAACATTCCAGCAAAAGCAAGTAGAAGAAGTGTATAGCTAAAATATGTAAAATTTAACTTCTTCTGAGGTACTAATACAAGAGAAATTTCATCTAAAAGTTCTGCTTTTTCACTCATGTGATTCCATTTCAAAGACACGGAGTTTTGCACTTCTACTTCGTACATTCTCTTTGAGTTCATCATCTTGTGCCATCACAGGTTTTCTTGTGAGGATTTTTCCCATCGAATGGTTGTTCCCACAACTGCATCGCATTGCTTCAGGAGGGCAGATACAAGATTTACTCCATTTTGCAAAAGTTTTTTTAACAATTCTATCTTCAAGGGAATGAAAAGAGATGATTGCTATCTTTGCAGATGAAAGTCGTGCATTTTCAAGTGCAAGTAACAAGTTTTTCAACTCACCCAACTCATCATTTACTTCTATTCTAATAGCCTGCATAAGGAGTGTCGCCGGATGTATTTTTTTCCCTCGAGGCATCTCATTTTTCAGAGCATCTGCTAATGCTTTTGCACTCTCAAAAGGTCTCAATTGTACAATTTTTGAAGCAATTTTCTTATAGTTTCGTAATTCACCATACTCTAAAAGTATCTCTTCAAGCTCTTTTTGAGAATAACTGTTCACAACTTCAGCAGCACTTAGAGGAGCCTCTTTATCCATGCGCATATCTAAAGTGTTGCTCTCATAAGAAAAGCCGCGTTCTTTTTGATCGAGTTGCAAAGAAGAAACACCAATATCAGCTAAAACACCCTTTATCTCATTTGGATTTATCTCTTGTAAAATCTCTTTTATGACATGAGAAAATCGTCCTTTTTTGATACTAACTCTCGCCCCAAATACAGCAAGCCTCTGCGTTGAAAAATCAATAGCTGTTTGGTCTTGGTCTATTGCGATAAGCTTTATATGTGGATTTGCTTCTAAAATCAAAGAAGAGTGTCCACCATATCCCATAGTACAGTCGATTATAAAACCTTCATCTATATCTTTAAAAGCATCCACAACTTCACGATACAATACTGGAATATGAGGTATATCTTGCACAAGTAGCCTTTTTTAAACGAATTATACATCAATTTTGTAAAATTTAATTATCTTATGGGTATCATAATACAAATATATTCTAAGAGACCCCGAGGAACACAAAATATGACAACACCAACACCTCATTTTAACACAAGAGCCGTTCCCTCACATGAAAAAATTACCAAAGAAAATTTTAAAGAGTTTGCAGGCATACATATTCTTGTCGCTGAAGACAATCTCATTAATCAAAAAGTCATTAAAGGTTTACTTGCAGGTACAGGTATAGAAATCACTATGGCAGATGATGGTCAAGATGCACTCGATATACTGAAAAGAAAAAATGATTTTTCTCTCATCTTAATGGATGCACATATGCCAAGAGTCGATGGATTTGAGGCAACACGAACTATTAGAAAAAATGCACAGTATAATCATATTCCTATCGTTGCATTGAGTGGTGATATAGCGCCAGACGATGTCAAAAAGATGAAAAATGCTGGTATGCAAGAACATCTTGCAAAACCTCTCAAAATTTCTGCTTTATACGATGTTTTTTATGCTTATACTCAAAAAGTCTCTCAAAAAAATCATGTACCGCCACAAGAACTTAACATCAAGAATGGTCTTAAAATTTGTGGAAATGATGAAGCTTTTTATAAAGAACTCTTACATGACTTTAGAAATATGTACAAAGATTCAACCCATCTTTTAGGAAAGTATTTACGAGCAGGTCAACTTAAAAAAGCAGATGCACTGCTACTTGATATTGTCGGTCTTACAGCCAATTTAGGTGCAGACTCTTTTCACTCTATCGCACAAGAGATTAAAGCAGCCCTCAAAGATACTACAGAACAAAGCTACCTTACATTAGTGGAGCAGTATCAACTGCAACTCAATCATCTTCTCTTAGAAATAAAAAAATATGGATAAAAATAAACTTATATGGCACTCATAGACTTACAAAAAATTTCAAAACACTACTCTGCACAAAAGATTCTTACTCAAGTCAATTTTCATGTTGATTCCGGTGAAAGAATCGTTATTATCGGGAAAAATGGAAGTGGAAAATCTACACTTATGAAGATAGTAGATGGCTCACTTGCTCCTGATGATGGTCGAAGAATTACACAAAATGATTTAGAGATTAAAATGCTCGACCAAAGACCACACTTTGAAGAGGGACATAATGTTCGTCAGGCAGTAGAACATGGTCTCAAAGAACTCAACATGGCAAAGAAGCGCTACACTGAACTCTCTTCTGCCTTAGCACAAGACTTTGAAAACAAATCGCTCCTTGATGAGCATGAAAAACTCTCCCGTTACATCGAGCATCATAATGCATGGAATCTTGATGATAAAATAGAACGTATCATGCAAAGTTTTGATTTGAAACATTATGAAAATAAGCCCATTACACTACTCAGTGGTGGAGAGCAACGCCGTGTTGCTCTCGCCTCTTTACTCCTACAAAAGCCTGATATTTTACTCCTTGATGAGCCTACAAACCACCTTGATGTTTATATGGTTTCATTCCTAGAAGAACTTATCTTAAAAGAGAAATTTACTCTTGTTTTTATCTCTCACGATAGATACTTTATCGATACCATTGCCACAAAAAGTATAGAAGTTGATGATTGTGCTTTATATGAATACAGCGGTGGTTACAGTAACTATCTTACACAAAAAGCAGAGTTTATACGTACCCTTCAAAAGCAACATGATAATCTTCTAGGTGTTCTTAAACGCGAAAATGAGTGGTTCGCTCGTGGTGTTCGTGCAAGACTTAAACGTAATGAAGGACGAAAAGAACGGCTTATGAACCTTCGGGAAGAGGCAAAGACAAATCCTGCAAAAATTCGGAAAATGTCTGTTGAACTCCAACGAGAAGCAAAGCATTTTAATCGAGACAAAAGTGTCAACAAACAAAAGATGCTTTTTGAAGTAGAAAACTTAGGTCTTACACTTGGAGATAAAGAACTTTTAAAAAACTTTACAACACGTATTCTCCAAAAAGATGTCATCGCCATCGTTGGACCCAATGGAAGTGGAAAATCTACACTCTTAAAAGCCCTCCTTGGAAGACTACAACCTAGCCATGGAGTCATTAAACGAGGAGAGTTTAAAGTAGGCTACTTTGACCAACACCGTGAAATGCTTGATGATGAAAAAAATCTTATTGAGACATTTTGTCCAAACGGTGGAGATAGAGTGCAAGTAAGAGGCTCTGATTTACATGTATATGGGTACCTAAAAAACTTTTTATTTCCTCGTGAATTTTTAGAAAAAAAAGTAGGTATACTTAGTGGAGGAGAAAAAAATCGTGTTGCTTTAGCCCTTCTTTTTACTAAAGATGTCGATATTCTCATACTCGATGAACCAACTAATGATTTAGACATCCCAACTATTAACATACTTGAAGAACATCTTACAAATTTTTCTGGTGCGGTTATTATTGTCTCTCATGATAGATATTTTGTAGATAAGATTGCAAAGAAACTCTTTATTTTTAAAGCAGATAAAACTATAGAAGAATCCCATCAACAATATAGTGAATACCTAGAACTTGAACATGAACTCAAAGAACTCGATGCTTTAGAACAAAGCAGTACTCAAGAGAAGCCAAAAGAAGCCAAAAGAGAAAAAACAAAAACTCTTAAACTTACTTTTAAAGAAAAAATGGCACTCGAAAAGCTTCCCCAAGAGATAGAGATGTTAGAGATACAAATGGAAGAAAAAAATGAGTGTTTAGCAAATCCAAAATGTTATGAAAGTACAGGTGTTGCTCCGCTAGCAAAAGAGCTAGCAGAGATAGAAGTTCTCTATGAATCTAAAGTAGAAGAACTGCTAGATATTCAAGAAAAAGAAGAAGAGATAAACAGTAAAGTTTAGTCTCCAAAAAGAGACTGTTTTATTTCTCTTTTTTCGGTGCTTCATCAACAAAAAACTTCGTGTATTTTTTGTCAACTTTGAAAAATGGAAATATAGGTTTAAATACCTTACTTGTAAATAATTTTGTTTTATCAAGTGCATCTATCTTATCTAAAGGGATTTTAACATATTTACCAGCAAGAGGCATTTTCGTCGTCATACCATACATAACATCTGTCATTCTATCAAATATATGTGAGTCATCACTTGCATGAGAATCTTTTACAACAGAATCTTTAACTCTATTTTTGGCATCATTTTTCAAACCCTCTTTAAACATCTCTACAAAACTTTTTTCTTTCATGATTATTTTACCTCTAATTCTTTGGCTACTATCTTCATAGGACACATCAATAATGTTACTCCACCTGCTGTCATTTGCCCCATAAGTGAAGCACTTTTTTCTACTACAGTATCTAAAGCAGTATTCGTTTTTAAAGGTGCAACAAAATCTTTTGCAAATTTATCGCCACTTTTTCTCGCTTCCACTATATTTTCTTTTGTATCATTACAAGCAGTTTTTATAAAATCTTTTACTAAAATTGTTAAATTTTTGTTTTGTGATTGCATAGAATATTCCTAAATTAATAATTTTTATAGCTGAAATTATAATTAAATATCTATTAGTATAAGCTTAATTTATGAATGGTGCTCGATACTGGATTTGAACCAGTGACTCCCACCTTGTCGAGGTGATACTCTACCACTGAGTTAATCGAGCGTATGTTTATAATGAAGAGTGCAATTTTAACAAAATATCCTTAAAATTTTATTTAGTGGAAAATTTTTGAAAAAAAAGAATTTTTTACTTTTAATTTATGTTTATTAGTAGTATAATTTCAGTCATAAAAATAAAAGTACCACAAGGTAAGTTATGAAATTGACTGAATTAGAAGAAATAGGGTTATCCAATATTGGAAATGTTTACCATAATTTAGATTATGATGCATTGATTAAACATGAGTTAGATAATGGTGAAGTGCAAGAAACCAAAAAAGGTGCTACTGCTGTTGACACTGGAATTTTTACAGGACGTTCTCCTAAAGATAAATACTTTGTTGACCGAGACCCATCAAACAAATATATTGCATGGGGCGATGTCAATAAAAAAGTTTCAGCTGAAATTTTTGATGAACTTTTAGAGGTAGCGCAAAAACAACTCTCCGGAAAAGATTTGTACATAACGGATGTTTATAGTGGTGCAAGTCCTGCTTCTAAAAAGTCAATTCGTTTTGTAACTGAAATTGCATGGCAATCTCACTTTGTTAAAAATATGTTCATCCGTCCAACAGAATCAGAGTTAGAAGTTTTTAAATCTGATTTTGTTGTCCTCAATGCTTGTAAAGCGGTGAATGACAAATGGAAAGAGCATGGACTAAACTCAGAAGTTTTTGTACTGTTTGATGTTGAACGTAACATGGCTATTATTGGTGGTACTTGGTATGGAGGAGAGCTTAAAAAAGGTATCTTTTCTATGATGAACTACTGGTTGCCATTAGAAGGGAAACTTTCTATGCACTGTTCTGCAAATGTTGGAGAAAAAGGCGATACAGCACTTTTCTTTGGACTTAGTGGTACAGGAAAAACAACACTTTCTACTGATCCACATCGTGCTTTAATCGGAGATGATGAACATGGTTGGGATAATCATGGGGTGTTTAACTTTGAGGGTGGTTGTTATGCAAAAGTAATTAACCTCGATGGAAAAAGTGAACCAGAAATCTATGGTGCTATCAGAAAAGATGCCCTTTTAGAAAATGTTGTTATGTATGGTGAAGGTGAAGTAGATTACGAAGATGCATCTAAAACAGAAAACACTCGTGTTTCATACCCTATCGAACATATTGATAACCATAAAGCAAATCTTATGGCAGGACATCCTCAAAACATTATCTTTTTAAGTGCAGATGCTTTTGGTGTTTTACCTCCTGTTTCTAAGCTTACAAAAGAGCAAGCGATGTACTACTTCCTTAGTGGTTACACAGCAAAAGTCGCGGGAACTGAACGTGGGATTACTGAACCAGTAGCCACTTTCTCTGCATGTTTTGGTGAAGCATTTATGACACTTCACCCTACTGTTTATGCTGACTTACTCGGTAAAAAAATAGATGAACATAATGTAAATGTATATCTTGTAAACACTGGTTGGACTGGTGGGGCATATGGTGTTGGAAAACGCATGAGCCTAAAAGATACTCGTGCTTGTATCAATGCTATTTTAGATGGTAGGATTAATAAAAGTGAGTTTGATACGACTAAAACATTTAGATTACAAGTACCAAAAACTTTAGGAAACATCAATCCTGATCTTTTAAATCCTAGAAATGCATGGGAAGATAAAGAAGCTTTTGATGCATCAAGAGATAAACTCGCAGAAATGTTTATAGAAAACTTTAAACGTTACAATAGCGAAGATACGAAATTTGATTTTTCTGAAGCAGGTCCAAAGGTAGAGAAATAATCTCTACTTTTTCTTTGCAGTGGCTCTTTCAAGATAGAGCCATGTAAGTCCACCTATCGTAAGTAAGATAACAGGTGCAAGCCATTTATTTTCACTAATATATATCGCAGCTTTACTTAAAACAGCTCCAAAATAAAAACTGCTAAGTCCAAATGCAAGCGCCCATACCCCCGAAGCAAAAATATTTAAAACAGCAAACTTCTTAAAATCATACTTGGTCAAAGCAATGGCAATAGGCACAACAGTTTTCAGTCCATAGATAAATTTTTGGATAAAGATTACCCAATCTCCATGTTTTTTCATAAGTATGTGAGAAAGTGCAAGTTTACGTCGGTGTTTTTTCAGTCCATCCATCATCATAGATTTTTGATAACGAGTGAGTTGAAAAAGCATGATATCTCCTAAAGCATTTCCTAAAAATGCGATACTGATAGAAAATGTCAAATCCATTTTTCCCATAAAACTCAAAACACTTGCTGCGACAAGCCCTACAAACCCACCTCCAAGTGAGTAGATAAAGAGTCCTATATAACCATATGTTGCTAAATTACTAAACGTTTCTTCCATTACTATTCCTATAGTTGTTTTATTTTTTGTATTTCATCACGAAGACGCGCTGCTTCTTCAAAGTTCAATTCTTTTGCAGCCTGTTTCATCTTGAGCATCAACTCTTTTGTCAAAGCTTTCTTTTCTGAAGCTGGCATTTTATCGAGTTTTTTATGCTTTTGGTAAATGCTACCATGGTCTTCGAGTTTAAGGTTTTCATCCAGTGTACGTTTGGTAGTTGTTGGAGTAATACCATGCTTTTTGTTGTGTTCTTCTTGTATTTTTCGACGCTCTGAAGTAGTATCCATTGCTTTTTTCATCGATTTTGTAATCTTGTTCGCATATAAAATGACACGACCATTTTCATTTCTTGCCCCACGCCCAATAGTCTGAATAAGTGCCGTTTCACTCCGTAAAAAACCCTCTTTATCGGCATCTAAAATAGCCACTAAGCTTACCTCCGGCAAGTCTAATCCCTCTCGTAAAAGGTTAATCCCTATGAGAACATCAAACTCTCCTAAACGCAGAGAACGGATGATTTGATTTCTTTCTATCGTGTCAATATCAGAGTGCATATACTGTACTTTTATGCCTAAATCGGCAAGATATTTTGTCAGAGCCTCTGCCATTTTTTTTGTAAGCACCGTAATAAGCACTCTCTCATTTTTAGGTATAGTTTTTTTAATCTCATCATGAATATCTTCAACTTGATTATCTGATGTTTTTACCTCTATCATAGGGTCAAGTAAGCCTGTAGGACGGATAATCTGTTCCGCTTTCACTACTGACATTTCTAACTCATACTCTGCAGGTGTAGCCGAAACAAAGAGATAATAGGGAGCTTTGTTTATATATTCATCTGCTTTTAAAGGTCGATTATCAAGTGCAGAAGGAAGGCGAAATCCATAATCGACAAGCACCTCTTTTCTCGCTCTATCTCCTGCATACATTCCTCTGTATTGTGGCAAAGAAACATGTGATTCATCAACTATTACAAGGTATTCTTTATTATTTTGTGCAAAATAATCAAGGAGTGTAAAAGGAGCTTCACCCGCTTTTTTGTTCGTAAGTAAACGCGAATAATTCTCCACCCCCTTACACATTCCAGTTGTTTCAAGCATCTCAAGGTCAAATTCAACACGCTGTTTGAGCCGTTGATACTCTAAAAGTTTTCCCTCTTTTTGAAAATACTCAAGTCTCTCATCAAGTTCTTCTTCTATTCGCTTTACAGCACGGCTCATTTTTTCAGCACCAACACTAAACTGGCTTGTCGCATAGATAGTAATGTTTTGAAAATCTTCAAGTTTTTTATTGTCAATGATTTCAAAAGTATAAATAGCCTCAATTTCATCGCCAAAAAATTCTATACGAATTGCCTCTTGCTCAAAATAAGGTGGATAAATATCTAAACTTTCACCATTGACACGAATATGTCCAGAATCAAAGTAGGTATCATTACGAGAGTAGCCCATCTCCACTAAACGCAATAAAAGTCTTTTTTGGTTTATCTCATCGCCAACGGCCAATGCCTGCACCATATTGAGATACTCTTCTGGGTCACCAAGTCCATAATTTGCAGAGACAGAAGCAATGACAATTACATCATCATACGAAAGTAAATTCGCTGTAGAAGAGAGTCGCATACGCTCTAATTCATCATTGATAGCACTATCTTTTTCTATAAACAAATCCTGACGAGGAATGTAAGCCTCTGGCTGATAATAATCATAATACGACACAAAATATTCAACGTGATTGTTAGGAAAAAACTGACGAAACTCACTATAAAGCTGAGCCGCTAAAGTTTTGTTATGTGTCATGATGATAGTAGGCATTTTCACATTTTCTATAACCCGCGCCATAGTGTGAGTTTTCCCACTCCCTGTCACACCTTCAAGGGTCTGATAACGATTGCCATCAAGAATACTTTTAGTCAAAACTTCTATAGCTTTAGGCTGGTCACCTGCCGGTTTATAAGGAGATTCTACTTTAAATTCTGGTTTCTTTTTCATTGGTGGAATTATAGCTCTTATAGTGTTAACAAGTAATTAAGGGGCTTACAAGCCTTTGTTATTTTTGACATATTCATTAATTTTTATTGCAATTTGTCATTTTTTAACAAAACTTCTCTTTTTTACCTTAAAATATTCTTTAAGCCTGCAATTATAGCTAGTCCTTTGAGACTGTAATTTAGATTAGGCTGTTTTTTAGTAATGCTGAATAAGAATAATAGGTCTTAGAACCTGAATAAGAGAAAAGTTAATACTAACAAAGTGAGGATAATTATGAATAATGATATAAGTTACATTGGGGTTGATATTGCAAAAAGTAAATTTGACGTATGTTTGTATAATGGCAATTTTTCAAACTGTGTTTATGCATCTTTCACTAACGATTTAGACGGTTTTTATGACTTTTCTACTTTCCTTAAATCTGCAAATGATTTAGAAAATATCAGAATAGGGATGGAAGCGACTTCTACCTATATGATAAATCTCCAAAAATATTTAGATGCCTTTCTTTGCAGTTATATAATTATTAATCCAAAGAAATTACATCATTACATTAAATATAAAAATTATGAGTCTAAGACTGATAAGCTTGATAGCTATTATATAGCTGACTATATAACAAATATAGCTATTGATAGTTTCAATAGTTCTTTTCAAACTTTAAGGTACTTATACAAGCCTTATAATTCTTATATTTCATTCATCATAAAATCAGAAACTCATATTAAGGGTTTATCAGATTCAGTACTTAGTAATGATTTTATCTCAGATACTTTAAAAACTGAGATACTTTCTTTTAATGAAAATCTTCGTAAAACTAAGAAAAAAGTAATGCAAGAGCTTTTAGAAGTTATAAAAATCTCTATGCCTGAATATGATCATATAAAAAATGATTTAATGGGTGTAGGAGATAAAACACTTTTAGCAGTTCTTCCCCTTATTTATGATGTTTCAGAAGTTTACTCTGTGAAACAGTTACAAAGTTATTTAGGTTTAAATATTATTTATAAAGATAGTGGTAGTTCTGTTCATGCAAAACAAAAAATCTCTAAAAGTGGAAATAAAGAAGCACGGAAAATGCTTTATCTTGCTTCACTTTCTGCTGTGCAGAGTAATGATATTTTAAAAGAGAAATATCAAAGATTATTAGAAAATGGTAAACCGAAAAAAGTTGCACTTGTTGCTATTTCTGCTCATATATTTAGGGCAATAGTTTCAAAGCTTAATTACTATAAACATTTAAAATAATAAGTTTTTGTAGTCTACATTTGTAGTGTAGATTATCAAGAGCTTAAAAACTCTCATATTAAAATAAGGAAGTCCAAAAATGGCAAACGATAAAACAAAAAAACAAGATACTAACTTTGATGTAGCACCGCAAAGTGCAACTGATATGCAAGAGCAAATGAGAAACTATATGCTTAAATACAACACAAATTCTGTTGTTATTGCTGGGGATGTTCGTTCTACATATGTGGGTGATGCTAAACCTAAAATGAAAAAAGCTGAAGATGGTACTTGGACACTTCCTGCACTTGATGAACAAGGGAATCCAATTATGAAAGAGCCTTTCCGTTCAATTACTATTGCTTTTAATGGTGGTGAAATGCAAATTCCTTTAAATGCTGATATGTTTGATAAGGTTCAGATTGGTAAACGTTATCTTTTTGAGGGTGTAAAAGGTTTGAACTATGGAGAGGTTCAAGACATTTTTCATTCTATAACTGAAATTTAGGTTTTAAAATGAGTGCTTATACTGATTTTGTTGCATTTGTTGATGGTGGTTCTATAGTACCTTATTTTGTAACTGGTGCTAAGTATGTGCAAAAGCCAAATAATGTTCACACTCATTTTTCTTACGATTTTAAGGATTATTATAAGTCTTATAATAGTTATTATGTAGGTGTCGGTTTCTCACAATTTGTGAGACCTATTCATGCAAAAGATTTTCAAACAATGTTTAATCTCTATGAAGAAAGAGAAAAATTATCTGTTAAAAAACATACACAATTAGTCTTTGACCTTTAAAAAGTCAATGATGTTAGATGTCTCCCCCGTGGTTTAACAAGGGGGGATAACTTGTCAAAATTTATAAAATGCTATAAGGGTTAAAAATTGGTCGAAACTATTTCTCAACATGTAGATACTTTAAAATTTCATTATTACATTAGCAAAAAAATAACAGATGATTCTTTTAAATCATATATCCAAAAAATAGAACAGTTAATATCATTAAAAAAAGAGTCACAAGAAGCAGCTAACAACTATCAAGACACAAAAACAATTAATAAGTATTTTGGTACTCATAAATTTAATGTTATGGATAAGGGTATTAAAGGTTTTAGTGTCGTAATTGCTAACAATGACATAAGCATAGCTTTGCGTAAGACGAAATCTAAGATAAACCCTAGTCCTATTATGAAAGTAGAGTTTAGAGCTGAATTTCTAGCTCGTAAGGGTTATAAACAGGCTATTAAGATAGTGAATGATTTTGTATCTACTCATTTATTAGATTCTTACAGAATAAAAATAAGTGAAATCCATTTGGCGACTGATGTTCAAGGGTATAACTTTAGACCGTTAGATTTTTATAGAGTTAAGACAAGAGCGAGAAAAAGAACATCTTATGAAGAAGAAACAGATTTTGCAAAAGCTTCTTTATATGGTGGTTTAACGACTTTCACGGGGATGACTTTTGGAAGTGGAGATTATCACTTACGAATCTACAATAAAACTGTAGAAATTATGAAGCAAAAAAATAAGGGTTTTGCTAAAACTCTTCTTTGGAGTAAAAAATCTAATTATGATGCAGAAAAAACAGTATGGCGGATTGAAATACAAATAAGACGAGCTAAATTAAAGAGATTAGTAAATAGTGATAAGAACACTATGGATGATTATTCAAATATTTTAAATGCAATACCTGATTTATGGAGTAAGGCACTTACTGATTACACTTTTAAAGATATTAACAGAGACTTAACTGCTCAAATGATGGATGGCGTGAGAGTTTTAAAAAATGGAACAGAAAAACCTTTCACTAAAAATGCTATATATCAAATATTTAAGAGGGCTAATAATCTTTATTTTTGGGATGGTTTAAAAACTTGGAACGGACATGAACCGCAACTTATTGAAACAGCTTTTAAAACTCCTACCCCTGGAGCATTTGAATATGTATCAAACTCTATAAAATCACTTTATTCTACTGTTGGTAAGCATTACGGTTCTGTAAGTGCAGATGTTTTAATAAAAGCTTTCAAAGAAGCTGATGAACAAAATATTGATAAAAAGCAAGTCTCTTTACTTTCTGATAGTTTTGAGAAGAGTATAGATTGGTTTGAACGAATAGAGTACATGAAACAAGTGGGTGTTGTTGATGTTCCTGATTATAAAGATTTAGAAGCAAATATCTATCAAACAGTATTTAAAGCGGATGAATATATTAAAGATTCTCCTTATTCTACACATTTACAAGAGAGATTAGAAGCAAGAACTGTTTTTCCTCCTGCTGTACATTTTTATGAAAGAGAGATTGGTTAAATGTTATCAGAAAACGAGATTCAAATATTGCAATTTTTAGCAAATTTCGCAGACATTCATGATGTTAATAAGTCGGAGATAGCGAGAAAAATAGGGTGTTCACAAAGAACTGTTAGAAATACGATAAAAAGATTTAAGGAGAAAAAAATAAATGTTGGAAAATAGTAAATTTTGGTCAAGTGTAGCTTATTTTGAAAAAGAAGAGTTTACATGTAAGTGTGGCTGTGGGCATAATAATATTAGTCATAAATTAGTTGAAAAATTAGGTAGAGCTAGACATATAGCTCAAATACCTTTTAAACTCAATAGTGCAGTTAGATGTGTGAAACATAATAGAGATATAAAAGGTTCTCCGACTTCATCGCATTTAAAAGGGTATGCAGTTGATATTCATGTAGAGAATACTTTTGATAGATTCAAGATACTTCATGCTCTCATGGCTGTAGGTTTTACGAGAATGGGTGTGTATAAAAATTTTATACATTGTGATGACGATAGTGACAAAGTTCAAAATGTCATTTGGTATAAATAAAAAAAATAAGGAAATTAAAATGTGGCAAGTTATGTTGTTAAATCTAGGTATCAATCTAGTAAAAAGTTATATAGAAAATTCAGACTCGAAGCAAGATGATAAGGTTTTGAGTGTTGTAAAAGATGGTGCAAAATATTTATCAAAAAAAGATAATAATGATGTAACAGTAGATATTGCAGATACTATTGTTAAAGCTGTGATGAAGTAAACAATGGTTGTAACAAAGCTGATTAGAGATTTACCGAGTAGTGATATAAAAAAAAAGAAGTATTCTGTATCTTTTTTTGATGGTGCAAATCTTCTCTATTCTTATGAAACAATGTCTTATGATTACGGTGGAGGTGCATTTTCTCCTTCTTATGCTGATATAGTACAAGAGGCAAATGATGTTATTCAAACTACTGATTTTGTGTGTGATTCTGTTGATGTAAGTAGATTTAGTAATGTGTCTTTAGGTAGTTTTAGAGTTTCAAACATAGAAAGTATTTTTCCTTCAAATGGTGATGTGCTTGGTTCTTATTTAAATTCTGAATCTTCGTATCAGAGTAATATTCTTTGGGTTTTTTTTACTAATATTAAGCATAATTTTGAGTATGGTTATGTGATTGAAACTTTTAATATTTTTAATTCTATATATTATTTATATAAAGGAAAAATATCTAATGGACCTCCTCCTAAAGGGTCTGAAATTTTATCAACAAAAGACTGTCATTCTCTGTTTTTATCTTATGTAATAACTTCTTTACCTGATACAAGAATCGAAACAACATGCTGTATTCTCGCGTGTTGTGAACCTGATAAATATAAATTAATTTAAAAAAGGAAATAAAAAAATGAATTGTGAACAAAAATTAGATGCGATATTAGCTCTTTTAACAAAGATAGCTAGTTTCTTTGGAGTTGAATAATGCCTGTTGTACTTTTTGGTTTATTTTCTCTTTTTGATGTGATAGGCTCTATTTCTATTCTTTCTTTAGGTTATTTAGGTTTAACGAAGTATGATGATTTAGCTTCTGCAGATGATGATTTTGTTACTTCTTTTTCTTCTTTTGAAGATGATAAAAGAAATGCAGTAGAAAAAGAAGCAAGTGGTTCTTTATCTGCTCATAATACTTTTATAGCCACAGATGCTCCAGTAGATGAAACTATATCTGATGTTGTAACGACTAATCCTACGACAATGCCACAATATCTTGCACAACAAAATGAACTCTTGACTATGCAGATTCAAGCTACAAAAAACTTAACAGCACAGTCAAAATTTCAAAATGATTTGATGTCAAGAAGCATTCAAGCTCAAATAGTTTCAAATGCCAACTCAAAGATGGTAGCTGAGACTCTAGCAAGTTCTCTTCCTGCTCTTGTTATGCAAATGCAACAAGTATCTAAAATCCCTGCAACTATGAAGATTAAATCAGATATTCAAACTACACAGCATGAAGCACTTATTACTGCATTGAATGCACTAGAACTTTCTCCAACT
>Ga0256829_1001619_pt1 | contig 18102 bp, 17 predicted proteins | sample 131447metaG_FD_185979 | JGI IMG/M metagenome (GOLD analysis project Ga0256829, IMG submission 185979) | Hydrothermal vent microbial communities from Lau Basin, Pacific Ocean - 131-447 | ecosystem: Environmental > Aquatic > Marine > Hydrothermal vents | place: Pacific Ocean: Lau Basin | collected...
GCAAAGGAGAGTCCAAATGAGTGCTATTCTCGACCTTTGGGAAGCGTTTCGGCCGGCGCTCGGATCCGCGCTTTTGCTGGTTGGCGCTGTCTTGGCGGTGATCGGAACCGTCGGCGTATTGCGGTTCCCAGACTTCTACTCTCGTCTCCACGCGGCCAGTGTCACTGATACGGCGGCGGCGACGCTGGCCTTGGTTGGCATGGCATTGTTGGCGCCGAGTTTTGCGGTCGTTTTCAAATTGGCAGTTGTCTGGCTGTTCCTGTTCCTGACCGGGCCGACCTCTTCGCATGCGCTTGCAAATGCAGCTCATACGGCGGGATTGCAGCCATTGATTGGACGTGTGGGCAGTGAAAATGGAGGCCAGGGATGACCGGCTTTGAGGGCGCGACGCTCGCCATCGATCTGCTCAATATTACGTTGCTGACCATTTTGTTTGTGGTGGCAATCGCGATTGCGCGTTTGCGCAGCTTGTTTGCGATCGTAATGTTGTCGGGGATTTACTCTCTGGTGTCAGCGACCTGGTTCGTCGCACTTGATGCGGTCGACGTGGCCTTTACTGAAGCGGCGGTGGGCGCGGGGATTTCTACAGCCTTGTTCCTGGGCGCGATGGTGTTGACCTCTCGCACTGCGAAAGCTGAAAAAGGCGCGGCTCGGATCATTCCACTTTTGGTGGTGATTGCGACGGGAGCCATTCTGATTTACGCAACAATCGACCTGCCTGGGTTTGGCGATGCGACGTCGCCTGCAAATACAGGCGTTGGTGTTGAATTTATCGAGCGAACCTATCCGGAAATCGCTATTCCGAACATCGTAACAGCGGTGCTCGCCAGCTATCGTGGGTTCGATACATTGGGCGAGGTGGGCGTGGTCTTCGCCGCTGGCCTCGCAGTTTCGCTCTTGCTTGGGTTTGGTGAACGTTCGCTCGGCGCGAGTGTGCGCCGCGAAGACCAACTGACCGGGCTCAAAAAAGATGAGGAGGAGTCATGAAGGGCGACCATCACGTCATTCTCCGCGTTGTTGCGAAAGCGTTGATTCCAATTATCGCGCTGTACGGTTTCTATGTGCATTTTCACGGTGAATACAGCCCAGGCGGCGGCTTCCAGGCGGGTGTCATTCTCGCGGTTTGCATGATTTTGTACTCGCTCATCTTCGGGATTGCGCCAACCATGCGCGCGATCACGCCAGGCTTTGCGCGTTTCATCGCGGGGCTTGGGTTTATTATCTATGTCGGGGTTGGGTTTTGGGCGCTCGCAATGGGTGGCAACTTCCTCGATTATGACGCCTTGTTCCGCGAAGAACCGGGTGGGCATTTAGGCCAGCATACGGGCATTATCATCATTGAAATTGGCGTTCTGTTCGCAGTTGCAGGCTCCATGGTGACGATTTTCTACGCGTTCGCAGGGCGTGTCAGCGAAATCCGGGATGAGGACTGGTAGACATGCTGGAATTCATCCTTGAGCGCGGAAATTACTGGGCAATCATCGGCTTGATGATGATCGGCCTGTACATTGCCTTTGCCGCAACAAACCTGATTAAACGCTTGATTGGATTAGGTCTTTTCCAGACCTCGATCATCCTTTTCTACATCTCACTGTCTCGTATTGATGGGGGCACAGCCCCAATCCTGTTTGGCGAAGACTATAAGAAAGACAAAGGTCATGGCGAGGCGGCGGAGCATGCCGGTGAGCATGCTGCTGACGCAGCAGGTCACGGCGCGGATGCGGCCTATGGCGCTGCGAAAGCCTATGGCGAAGCCGGTATGGAGAATATCTATTCCAACCCGCTGCCACACGTTCTGATGCTGACAGCGATTGTTGTTGGTGTGGCCACTTTGGCCGTTGGATTGGCGATCATCGTCCGGATCCGCGAAGCCTATGGCACCGTCGAGGCGGACGAAATTCGTGCAATGGATCTTGAAGTCGCAATTGCTGAAGCTGCTGCGGACGCTGAGCAAAACAAGGCAGGGGCGGTATGATCGAATTCATTTCCTCTATGGTGCCCGAGACTTTAGCGGCACACGCGCCAGCATTGCTGATTGCTATTCCTATGCTGATGGCGCCGATCGCGGCGTTTATGCCAAGCGGCCGGATTGCCTGGATCCTGAGCATTTTTGCCACGGGTTTTGCTATGGTCATGGCGATCGTGCTTCTGTCGCAGGTTCAATCGATTGAAGGCGGCGCGGTGATTTCCTACGCCATGGGCGGTTGGCGCCCTGATGCAGGGATCGAGTTTCGCATAGATTCGCTGAACGCGATGGTCTTGCTTTTGGTCAGCACGATCGGCTTTTTGGCTGCGATCTTTAGCTGGCCAACAGTATTGGCTGAGATCCGCGAAGCCAAAACAGCAATGTTCTATGCCGCCTATCTGGTGTGTTTCACCGGGCTCGCGGGCGTCGCATCGACGGGCGATGCGTTTAACTTGTTCGTGTTCTTGGAGATTAGCTCAATTGCGACCTATGTGTTGGTCGCGCTCGGGGCGTCACGGGATCGACGCGCGCTTCCGGCAGCCGGGAACTATCTTCTGCTGGGAACGATTGGGGCGTCATTCTTCGTGGTCGGCGTCGGCTTCCTGTATGCTGCGACAGGCACGCTGAACATGGCCGAACTCGCCGTTCGGTTGGAAAGTGTTCAGGACAGTAAAGCGGTGTTTGCAGGCTACGCGTTTATCGTCGTGGGACTGGGCATTAAGGCGGCAATGTTCCCGCTGCACCAATGGCTTCCGAATGCGTACGCCTACAGCCCAAGCTTTGTCACAATGTTCTTGGCGGCGACGGCAACCAAGGTCGCGCTTTATGCGCTGGTCCGGTTCTTATTCACGGTCTTCGGGTTGGAGTTTGCGTTTGAAGGCTCGACCTTGATCTGGATCCTGATGCCAATGGGCATCGCAGCGATGGTCGCTTGCTCGTTCCAGGCTGTGTTCCAGACCGATGTGCGTCGAACGCTGGCTTATTCGTCTGTCGCTCAAGTCGGTTATATGCTGCTCGGGATTTCGATCGGGACTGCGGCTGGTGTCTCGGCTGGTCTGTTCCATCTGGTCAATCATGCCGTTATCAAAGGTGCCCTGTTCATGGCGCTGGCCGGCGTTGTCCTGACCTATAAGGGAACGTCGCTGCAAGACATGCGCGGATTGGGGCGCAGCTCGCCTTGGACCATGTCAGCATTTGCGATTGCTGCTGTCTCCTTGATTGGCGTGCCGCTGACCGCAGGGTTCCAGTCGAAATACGTTCTGGTCAGCGCTCTGTTTGAGCATGGCTGGTGGTGGGCTGTGGCTGTGGTCATGTTCTCAAGCTTGCTGGCCGTGGTTTATATGGGCCGGATATTGGAAGCTGTGTTCTTCCGAGCGCCCGCCAACCCGAACAAACGACACAAAGAAGCGCCGCTTCTCATTTTGATCCCGCTATGGGTTCTCGCATTGGCCAATCTTTGGATTGGTATCCAAGGCGGGTTCGTGGCTGGCTTGGCTGAGGATGCTGCGGCTTCTCTGTTTATTGGAGGCGCATCATGAGCGGTGAATTCGCTATTGCAGCTGCCCTCATTCTACCGCTGGTAATTTGCGCGGGGATTTGGCTCGTTGGACGCGTCCCAGATCTGCGTGAGGGCGTCACGCTGGTTGGGGCAGGGGCGCTATTCGTCGTTGCCGTGACCATTGCCTTGAAGGTCAGCGCCGGTGACGCGCCTGAATTAAGCTTGGGCGAAGCAATTCCCGGATTAGAATTTGCGTTCCGCGCGGAGCCTCTCGGAGCGCTCTTCGCAGTGGTTGCGAGCGGTCTTTGGATCGTCAACAGTTTCTATTCGATTGGCTATATGCGCGGGAACCGAGAGCGTAATCAGACGCGCTTCTATATGTGTTTCGCGATTGCGCTATTTGGCGCCATGGGCGTCGCGCTTTCGGCCAACCTGTTCACACTGTTCGTGTTCTACGAAATCCTGACGCTATCGACTTATCCCTTGGTGGCGCACAAAGGCGACGCCAATGCGCAACGTGGCGCACGGATCTATCTGATGACCCTGCTGGGGACATCGATTGGCTTCCTGCTCGTTGCCGTCATCTGGACGGGCGCCTTGGCTGGAAGCTTGGATTTTGTCCCTGGCGGGTTGTTGCAACAAGCAGAAGGTCTGACGCCAGTTGTTGCCAGCGCGCTGTTGATCCTGTTCGCATTTGGGGTGGGGAAGGCGGCATTGATGCCGTTCCACTTCTGGCTTCCGAACGCGATGGTCGCGCCGACGCCGGTTTCGGCTTTGTTGCACGCGGTGGCGGTTGTTAAGGCGGGGGTGTTCACCATCCTGAAAGTTGCCATCTATGTGTTTGGCGAAGAGATATTGAACGCGACGGCATCACGCGAGTTTATTCTTGGTGTCGCGTGTTTCACAATTGTCGTGGCCTCCTTGGTGGCGATGACGAAAGACAATTTGAAGGCTCGGCTCGCTTATTCCACGGTGGCGCAGCTCGCTTATGTGACATGCGGCGCGATGTTGGCGGACCCAGCCGGCTTTATGGGCGGATCGCTTCAAATTGCGGCTCACGCGGTCGGAAAAATCACGCTGTTTATGTGCGCTGGTGCCATCTATGTGGCGACCGGCAAACAGAACATCTCTGAGATGCGCGGACTGGGCAAACGAATGCCGCTGATCTTCATCGCCTTCTTCATTGCCTCACTGTCGATTATTGGCATTCCACCTTTGGCGGGCGATTGGCCAAAATATGAACTGATGCAGGGCGCGGCGGATGCTGGCTTTGATTATGTTCCTTATGTCCTGATCATTTCATCGCTTCTCAACATTGCGTATTTGCTGCCAATTCCAATTTTGGCACTGATGCCACCGCCGGAAAGCGGTGAACCAGCGCCGTATAAGCGGCCTGGTGGCGCGCCGATGCTCACCGTGGCGGCACCATGTTTCACAGCCATCCTGTGTTTCATCATGTTCTTTACCGTCGGGCCGATCTCGGACTTCCTGGAACCAGCGACAGGTGAACGTGTACCGTCGGCCTATATGACAACAGCAGGAGGTCAGCCATGAACCTTCCTCCCGAACGCGATGCCAGCGGGCGTTTCGTGAAGCCCGAGCAGGACCTGCCGCAACCGAATGACGATGATATGCATCCAATGTCTCGCGTGCTGTTCGGCTGGGTGAGTGCACCGCGCACGCCGATGATCCTACTCGTGTTAACAGTGGTCATCGCGCTCGGCCTGGTGCTTGTCGATTTCGCAGTCAATCGCCACGAATATCTCGATTTTGCCAATGCCAATGGCTTCTACGCGCTATGGGGCTTTGCGGCCTTTGCTTTGGCGGTTCTGTCTGGCTGGCCACTCGGCAAGCTGCTGCGGCGGGACGAAGACTATTACGGCGAAGCCGACACCACCCCACAAGACGTGGAGCATGACTCATGAGCGGCTTGTTAGGACAAATCAATCCGGGACTATTGCTGATCCTGGTTGGCTTCGCAGGGTGCTTGATCCCGGTGCAACGCGTTCGCCAAGCGCTGATGGTTGCAACCCCTGTGGTGGCCATCCTTATGCTGGCAATGGCAGATCGCGGAACCGATCTGGCGACGGCATCCGTCATCGGTCTGGATTTGGTGCTTTATAAAGTCGATAGCTTGTCCTTCATTTTCGGGCTCGCTTTCCTGATCGCGTCGCTTTTGAACGCGATTTACGCCCTTCACACTGACGATCGACTGCAGGACGGTATGGCCCTCGCTTATGCCGGCGCCGCCGTGGCCGCGACGTTTGCAGGTGACTTGATGACGCTGTTTATCTTCTGGGAGATTACGGCGGTCAGCTCTGTCTTCTTGATCCTGCGTGCGGGAACCAAAGCCGCCTACCAAGCGGCGATGCGCTATCTCGGCGTCCAGATTTTCTCAGGCGTCCTTCTGCTGGATGGCCTAGCTTATGTCTATAAGTCGACGGGCAGCTTGTCTCTCGAGGCCTTTACCTCATTCGATCAACCGGGCGCGAAGCTGATCTTTGCGGCCTTCGCCATCAAGGCGGCCTTCCCATTCCTGCACAATTGGCTGCAGGACGCTTATCCTAAAGCGACCGTGGTTGGCGCTGTGGTGCTGTCGGCCTTCACAACCAAGCTCGCCGTATATGCGTTTGCGCGCATGTTCCCGGGCTTCGAGATGCTGATTTGGATTGGTGCCGTGATGACGGTATTCCCGGTCTTCTTCGCGGTCATCGAAAACGACTTGCGCAAAGTTCTATCCTACTCGCTCAACAACCAGCTCGGGTTTATGATTTGTGCGATCGGGATTGGCACGCCGCTCGCGATTAATGGTGCGGCTGCGCACGCATTCGCGCACATTATCTACAAAGGCTTGCTGTTCATGAGCATGGGCGCCGTGCTTTACCGGGTCGGTACAGCCAAAGCGAGCGAGCTTGGTGGCCTTTACAAATCCATGCCTTGGACGACGATCTTCTGTATCATCGGTGCGGTATCGATTTCGGCATTCCCGCTCTTCTCAGGCTTCGTTGCAAAGGCAATGACGATGAGTGCGGTTGCGAAAGAGGGATACATCATTGTCTGGTTGATGCTCCTATTCGCTTCGGCAGGTGTGCTTGAGCATTCAGGGATCAAGATCCCGTACTTTACCTTCTTCGGCCACGATAGCGGCAAACGCGTGAAAGAGGCGCCGTTTAACATGCTCCTCGCAATGGGGATGGCGGCGTTTATCTGTATCGCGATCGGGCTGCCGACAATTGGCGGGTTTGGCTATGGATGGCTGTACAACATGCTGCCATGTACAGTGACGGCTCCAGCCGACGTTTGTCTGGCATCAGGCAAAGAAATCAAACCGTATGCACCCTATACGGTTGATCACGTCCTAACGCAGCTACAGCTCCTGATGTTTGCCGTGCTCGCATTCATCCTGCTCAAGCGGTTTGGCCTCTACCCACCGGAAAAGCCAGGAACGATCTTGGATACCGATTGGCTGCTGCGCAAGCCTGGATACGGCATGGTCATGTGGGCTGGAACGGTCTGGGGCAAAGCAGGTCCTGCATTGACGGCGTTCTTCGGACGTATCGGCTCACGCACGTTTGAAAAGATCGAGACCACGTTTAGTCCAAGAGGCGCTTTGGCGCGCGGACCGCTGACGCTCGGTATGGCGATGTGGTCAGCGGTCTTGCTCGGCGTGGTTATGCTTGTTGTGCTGCTGGCGTCTTAAACAGCTCAATCAATCTTCAAGTCGAACAAATGTTTGCACTAAATCCCGCATTGCCTTGGCTTAATACCTGAAGCAAAGCAGAATTTCTGGCTGAATAGTTCTGCAATTTCTCGTTTACTACCCTCGTACACAGATCATATATATTTGTCGTTACAAAGGGGTACGTTAATGAGCGACAATCTAGACCGCGATGACGCGGCGCGGGCAGTTATATTGGAATATGCATCGGATATTGTATCGGCTTATGTCAGCAATAATCCAATTCAAAGCGAAGAACTTCCAAACTTGATTCGCGATGTTCATTCGACGCTGAAAGAATTGAAAGCATCGAATGGCGCACAAGTCACACCAGAACCAGCCATTCCGATTAAGAAGTCGATCACCGACGATTTCTTGATTTGTTTGGAAGACGGCAAGAAGTTTAAGTCTCTCAAGCGTCACCTGCGCTCGAAGTATGGCATGAGCCCGGAAGAGTATCGTGAGAAGTGGGGGCTTCCTTACGATTACCCAATGGTGGCTCCAAGCTATGCGCGTAAGCGATCTGCTCTGGCCAAAGAAATGGGTCTCGGCAAACTCGAGAAATAGTTCGGAATCGAAACAAAAACATTGATTCGATATCGAAATGAAAGTATTCGGTAATATAGATTAAAAATTTATTACATCTGCCCTTGCCTGGTGATTCGAACTGATTCATTCATGACGAATCGAATCACCACGGGGGTGGCAATGGTATATATGTCAACGGATTTTCCGGGACTTACATCGGCGCAGGCTGAGCTGGTCAAACACTGGCGCGCTTGCTGCCGTGGTGGCTCATTGCCATTCCGCGAGCAACTCGACCCTGGGCAAATTCGAGCGCATTTGTCCGAAGTGTCGATCGTTGAAATTCGCGACAATAAAGAGGCACGGTTTCGGTTGGTCGGATCCGGGCTTCGTAAAGTCTTTGGGCGCGAGATGCGCGGTCGCAAAGTGACAGATCTGGATCAGGGCATGCTCGAAATGCTGTCGCTCGGATTAGAGCGATCGTGCGAAGAGCAACGTCCTGTTGGCGGACTGATTGAGCGTTCGAAAGACACACATGCCTGGTTGCGTTTGCCGCTTCAGGGACCGGCGCAGTCGGTTCAAGTCTTGTGTCATGATGTGCTTATTCCAAACGCGCGTCTGAAGGATGAGTATAGTCGCGAGTTCAACACTCGCTCCGTGTCCATGCGCAACTTAGCGGCCTGATTCTATTAAGTTAAACAACCTATAATAGGAAAATATTCCTACACCTGATTCCTGCATGTTAATGTCGGATTACCCTTAGGTGAAGGAGTATTGGTGTGGGTAGTCAGCAGAGAATCGACAAGAATAATGCGCGGCTTGCCGCGAGCCTTGTCGGCTATGCATTGGAAGTGAGAGCCGAAGATATATTGCTGCCAGAACGCGGGCGCCGCGAATTGGTGCGTGCGCGCCAGATCGCGATGTATTTGGCGCATGTGGCGATGAGTATGAGCCTCTCTAGAGTCGCGTTTGCGTTTGAACGAGATCGCTCCACGGTCGCGCATGCGTGTCACCGTATTGAGGAAATGCGCGATGATGCGCGGTTTGATTCCTGGCTGGAAGCGCTGGAGCAAGGGGTCACAACGTTCGTGCCTATGGTGGTTCAACTGGCATGAAAACCCGGCTGATCCGGGCGTTACAACGCGGCGGTATTGCCGCTTCAACGGGCGACGATAGATGGCGCGTTTGGCGATCTCAAGATCGACGCGGACGCGTGATTGGCACGCTGAGTGGGGCGGAGATCGATATCCTTCGGTTGCGCAATGATTTGAAGCCGCTGGGCAAGGAGGAAGATCAGCTGCTTGTGTGGGCGGGTCAGCAAGCCGAATGCGCTAGCCTTGCGGCGGTCGCACCAGAGCTCTTGCCGCCGACGGAAGCGCACATGCGGTCGCTTTTGGAAATGTTGATCGCCAATTGTGCCTCTGCGGCTTTGCGGACGCGAATTCGCCGGGCCTGTCAGGCCTATATTCAGGACCTGGAAGATGCAGAACGCGGCGCGTCGACAACGATGAATTGGGATGGCTTGGCGAGAGGGCGGCTCGCCAAAGGGCAGCGGCGGGCTTCGGGGTTTAACCCTCCCTCATCGGCGGCGGCGAAGCGGCGACTGGATAAGGTTTCAGATCAGCTTGCAGACGACGAACGTACATTTTTGGAGAAGCTGATCGTGCGCGAAGCGTCTCGATCGTCAATCGCGAAGGCATTTGCCATGAGACCCGCATTGGCCGAACAGAAGGGCATGTCTGTCCTGCGACAGCTGATGCAAATCTATGGCGTTTAGGCGGCGAAGGATTGGATGCGAGCGAGCATGGATGCCAAGCCATTCGATCTTTGCGCGCTCAAGGCACCTTTGACCCCGATCTTGGTCAGGAAGGCGTCTGCATCAAAGCCGCGGATCTCTTCCCGTGTCGCCCCGGAGTACAATCGGATCAGCAGTGAGATGAGGCCAGACACGATCATGGCATCGCTTTCGGCTCGAATTTCGACGCGGTCTTGGTCTTGCGGCGTGAGCACAATCCAAACTTGCGAAGCGCAGCCTCGAACCTTGGTCTCTTCGGTGCGCTCGGATGCGGCCAAAGGCGGGTTGGCTTTTCCCAGATCGATAATATGCGCGTAGCGATCTTCCCAATCATCGAGAAAATCAAACTCGTCTTCAATCTCTGCTGCGCGGTCCGCGATACTCATGCCGGGCATTTGGGGTGGAATGGCCGAAAAGGAAAGCCCTTATCTGCGCCAAATCCAGCCGGATCGTGCTATTCCCAGCTGCCGCCGAGCGCCAAATTGAGGGCAATCCATTCGTCCAATTGCGCGCGCTCAATGCTCACAACATCTCCCTCATTGGAGAGGACGCGCTGTTGGATCGTGAGCACATCCAATAGGTCAGTTTCGCCTTCTTCATATCGCAGATTGGCGATCCGCAACGCATTGTTTGCCTCTTTCGCGGCTTCCTCCAGCGACACGGCACGTTCGCGCAGAACGACGGTTTGATCGAGGGACCCTTCAACCTCTTGGAACGCATTCAGAACGGCGTCGCCATAGCCGGCGATGGCTTGCTTTTGTTCGGCAGAAGCTTGCTCGATTTGCGACTCTCGCAATCCTCCATCAATCAGCGGGGCGACCAGGCTGGTCGCGGCTTGCCATGCAATATTCGTTGGGTTGATCAAATTGGTGAGGTCGCCAGACGACCCGCCAACGCTGCCAGTGAGACTGATCGATGGCATCCGCGCGGCTTTGGCCTGATCGAGACTGTTAAACGAGGCGGCCACGCGTCGCTCCGCAGCGATAATATCGGGTCGGCGTTCCAACAGATCAGATGGCAGGCCAGGGGGCGGCGGTGCTGGCACTGGAGGCAGGTCTTGTCTCACTTCGACGTCAGCAGACGGATACCGGCCAAGTAGAACTTCCAGAGCCCGCAAGGCATCTCGCTGGGATCCTTGAGCGGCCACGAGGGAGGCTTTGGTGCGCGCCAAGTCTGACCGCGACAGCGCGACATCCTGAGACGTGGCAAGCCCGAACTCGAACTGGACACCAACAATCCGATCGGTTTCGTTCAGCGCGTTCAGCGTATTTTGAACAGTCTCAGCTTGGCGTCCCGCTTCGATCGACAGGAAATAGGCGCGCGCAACCGCTGCGGCGAGTGAGTATTGGCTGTAAACATAATCGGCCTCTGCGGCTTCTGCGCTCAGCACGGCGGCTTGGTTGCCGGCGCGAATGCGTCCCCAAAGGTCAATTTCCCAACTTGCTTGCCCGGTCAGGGAATAACTATCGGCGCCAGAGTCTTCGATATTCCCGCCGCGCGACGCGCCTGAGGACAGGCTCACCGAGGGCGATAGTGCGGCACCAGCCTGTCCCGCCAGTGCCCACGAGCGCTGCACGTTGGCAGCGGCTGATTGTAGGTTTCGGTTATTGGCGAGCGCTTCGCGCACCAGTGCATCGAGCAATGGATCCTCAAGCTTTGCAAGCCACCCAGCTTCGACCGGCCCGATCCGTTCGCTGGCCATGGCCCAGCTGTCCGGTGCATCTGGCAGCGTTCCACGTGCTGCATTCGCAGCATCTTGCGGCGCGGTAATCGACGCACATCCTGCAACGCAGGCAATCAGTAAGGCGGGTAGAAGTGATTTGATCATGCTGGGGCGAGCTCCTCGATCGGCTCTTCAGGCTCCGGCGGCGGCGCGCTTGTTTCGTCCTTGCTGATGCCAAATAGAAGCGAGTAAAGAACCGGCGTCACCAACAGTGTGATCAGTGTCGCAAACGACAATCCGAAGGCAAGAACCACTGTCATCGATTTAAAGAATGCATCAAAGTAGAGCGGCAAGATCCCGAGCACCGTGGTGAACGCGCCCATCGTAACAGGCCGCAAGCGGCTGGCAGCCGATTCAACCAGGGCATCGAAGCGCGGCATTCCGGACGCAATCAGCTCATCAGTTGAATCGACCAGAACCAATGAGTTTTGGATCAACAGCCCAGACAGCGATAACAAACCCAGAATGCCCATAAATTCTAATGGCGTTTGAGTCAGTGTCAGTCCGACAACGACGCCTACAATCGCAAGTGGAACGATCGACCAAATGACGATGGGTTGGCGGACGGCATTGAACAATACGACCACCACCAAAACCATGGCCAATAATCCGAGAGGGATTGTGCTCGCTAGGCTCGACTGCGCTTCGCTGGAGGATCCAAACTCACCATCCCATTCCAATGCGTAACCAGGCGGCAGTTCAATCGCTTCGATCTGAGGTCTTAAACGTTTGAACAAAGCATCTGCGAGTTCACCTACGGCCGGATCCGCCTGCGCCTTGATCGACAGGACACGATCGGTCCTGAGAAGCCGCGCATCACGCCAGATCAGCTCGCCATCATCAATCACTTGCGCCAATGGAACCGCTTGTTGCGTCGTCGGGCTGATAATTTGGATAGAGACTAAGTCCCAAGCGCCCGTACGTTCGTCGGCTGGCGCGCGCGAAATGATGGGGATCAGCGTGTCGTCTTCGCGGTAGACGCCGCGCTGAAGCCCGCTGAAATTCTCAGCCAAAGCATCAGAGACATCTTTGCGCGTAATGCCGACGCGCTCGCCTTTATTCTGTGAGTAAACAGGTTGGAACACGGGAACCAGACGTCGCCAATCATCCTTGATGAGAACCGCTTTGCTATCGGCTGCCATGATCTGCTTGGCTTCATTGACCAGTGTACGGAGTACTGCCGGATCTGGGCCGGTAAAGGTTGCCTCGATTTTCGAGCCGCCGCCTGGGCCCAATCTAAACTTCCAGACTTTGGCCTGTGCATCAGGATAATTTGCATCAGCATAGGCTTGGATCTCAGCGATCAGTTTGTCGTTCAAGCGATAGTCAGAGGTGCGCAGCAATAGTTGACCATAGGCGGGATTGGCCGACTCGACCTCATAGGTGAGCATGTAGCGCAATGTTCCACCGCCCACCGCGGTTTGGACGTGTTCAATGCCATCCATACCGCGCATATGCTCTTCTATTCGCAGCATATCCTCGCGGGTGCGTTCGATATCGGTGCCTTCGGGCAAGAAATAATCGACGACAATTTGCGGAGAGGTTGAAGCCGGGAAGAAGCCTGATTGAACGAAGCGGAAGCCCCAAATCGCCAGGGCAAAGACGCCAACCGTGGCCGCCAGCGAAAGGGTTTTGTGAGACAGCGCAGCGCGAATGACGCTTTTGTACCACGCCATAAATCGCCCATCTGCTGCATCATCTTCCGATGCGACATGGGAGCTCTGTGGGAACGCCCAATAACAAAAGAGCGGCGTGATCGTGAAGGCGAGCACCCAGCTTAACCCAAGCGCGATCAACACGACCCAGAACAGGGAGTTTGTAAATTCAGCCGTATCGCCTGGTGCAAACCCAATTGGTGCGAACGCGATGATGCCGACCAGAGTTCCACCGAGCAGCGGTTTGAGGTTTTTCTTCGCGACCTCGGCTGCAACTTCAAGCTTGTCGCGGCCCTTTTGAACGCCGACCAAAATCCCATCCGTGATCACCACGCCATTGTCGACCAACATGCCCAGGGAGATCACCAAAGCGCCCAATGAAATGCGGTGCATGGGAATGCCCGCCACCCACATGATTAGCAAAGTCGCGGACATGGTCAGCAACACGGTGGCGCCCATCACCAAGCCGGAGCGAAACCCCATGAAGATCAACAGTGTGACAAATACGATTGCGAGGGCGCTAACAACGTTCCAGGCAAAGTTGGCAATCGATTGATCAACGACTTTGCCCTGGTGGTAGTATTCGTGAAGGATCATGCCGCCCGGGCGAAGCGGGTCGAGCGCTTGCAGTTTCTCGTCCACGGCTTCGCCCATTTTCACGACGTTCACGCCGGACAGATTGGAAATGCCGATGGCAAGGGCTGGCTCACCATCGTAGCGCAGATATAACGGCGCTGGATCGCGGTAAGCGCGGGTGACTTCTGCGATATCGCCGAGCCGCGCGATCCCGCCAGTGCGTTGATCGCCGACATAGACCGCTTTGATGGCGTCGACGGACTTGATCTCACCGGTTGGGTGGACTTCGATCCGTTCGTCGCCGACCAGCATATCGCCTGCGCTCGCGACGGTGTTTTGTTGGGACAGCGTATCGTAAACTTGGCTGAGAGAGACGCCGAGCGAGGCTGCCCGCTCGCGCGACACCTCCACATAGATGACCTCTTCCTGCTCTCCGACAATACCGACTTTGGCGACGCCTTCGACCAGCAACAATTCGCGGCGTAGCTCTTTGGCATAGTCGTACAAGTCGGTCGGCGTGTAGCCTTCACCGGTCAGCAAGTAGTAGATCCCGAACACATCGCCGAAATCATCGTTCACAACCGGGGTCGACGCTCCGGGGGGTAGATCTCGCTCCGCATCGGCAATTTTGTTGCGAACCTTCGTCCAGACGACTTGCAGATCTGATTTCGTGGTCGAGTACTCAAAACGGATTTCGACGCTGATATCAGACAAGCTTGCGGACGAGACCGAGCTCACCGATTTAACTTCCGGCAGCTGCTGGAGGGCGGTCTCGAGCGGTTCCGTCACCTCGTTCATGACTTCCTCGGGCGAGGCTCCAGGATATTGCGTTACAACTTTCGCCACCCGGATCGTGAATTCAGGATCCTCAAAACGAGCCATATTGTTGAACGCGAGCCAGCCGCCGATCAGCGCGATCAGCATTGCGATGCTACACAGAAGCGGGTTTTTTATGGACCATTCAGCGATGTTCATCTGATGCCCCTTAGCGCGGCTGCCATGCGCGAACCGTTGCACCGTCACTGAAGAACGAGACACCTGCCGCAATCACCAGTTCACCGCCTTCAAGCCCTTCGGTGACCGTCACCTCTTCAACAGACTCGGCGCCGAGCCGGACTTTGCGCTTCGAGATTTTATACGTGTCGGGATCGACGACCCACACAAATGTCTCCTCGCCTTCCGCGAGAATAGCCGTCAATGGAACTGAGATCCCCTGTTCGAAAATGTCTGTGACGCCGACAAAATCGAGTGTGGTTTGAACTGTGGCCGTCATACCCGGCAGAGTGAACAAATCGTCCGGCGGCGTAAAAGAAAAGCTGACCGCATACGTCTGGGTTTCTGGATCAGCGGTGCCTGCGGCTTCTCGAAACTCGGCTTGAATTGGGCGATTTGGATCTGAATCCAGCACGACATTAACGCCGACAGGAATGAGCTGTGGGATGCGGGCGATGATTGTGCCCGGCATGTTCACGACGGCTTCGACCTCACGTGTTTGAATTGTTGCGATCGATTCCTTGGCTTGAACATTCTGGAAGCGGCGCGCCGATACTTGCGAAATAGATCCATCGAATGGAGCCCGGAGGACGGTGTCGCCCAGGCTTTTCTTTGCATTGTCGAGGGCCGCTGCTGCGATATCGCGCGTGGTGCGGCGGGTCTCCAAAACGCTTCGTGAGATGGCGTCCTCGGCGGCGAGGCGTTCTGCGCGCTCATACTCGGCTTGCGCATTATCAAACTCGGCTTGTGCCTGCGCGACTTGGTTTTGATTGTTACGCTGGTTCAGCCTGGCAATCACATCGCCGCGTTCAACCTCTTGCCCTTCAAGTACATCGAGCTCCAAAATCTCGCCCGCCACCTGAAAGGTCAGATCTGCGGACTCAATCGCCCGAATAATCGCAGGAAACTCAAGATTGCGCTGCGTCGACGACCGGGTTGCGACAACGAGCTTTGCCGGGCGGACTGTCGGGGAGGTTTGCGGCTCTGTGGGTTCGCTGCCACAGGCCGCGAGCATCAGTGCAGAAAGACCGATCAGCGAGAAAGACGTGAACTTCATCAGAAACCTCTGCTTTCGCTTTTGACCTATCTTATGGGCAGGTGGTCGCTGTCTGTCATCTCATTTCTCTCATCGCGTGATCTACTGTCAAATTCGCCGCCGCGGGGCGAGTAAAAACCAGAAATAACGAGATATTCACCCACACGTTGTAATAGGGAGCTCAATCGGTTCTAGCACAAAGAGCGCGCCGCCCATGAAATCCGAAACCGAGAAGCTTATGGCCGGACTGATGAAGTGGGATGTATTGCTGGGCCAACGCGTCCTCGACACGATCTCATTTCTGGTGCCCGCCTTCTTGTTCTCCGCCTTTGTTTTATCCCCAAAGGCAAGCGATTTGCAGAACGTACTCATCCAGGTTGGTGTGCTGTCTCTATTCCTTGTCGGAAGTGGTGTCCGGCTGGTTTCAGGATGGAGGCGACTGCGAAGCTTCCGTTTCCAAGTTGGCAGTGCGCTTTTCGATATTGGGTGTTTGTTCGCTTTCTTGGCGATCATTCCAATCGCCTATGGGAGCCCATTCGCGATCAGCCTGAAGGCGCCAACTGCGAGCCTGCTATATGTGTTCATCGTTGCCCGGGTTGTCTTGTTTGATGTGCGCTTGGTTGTTTGGTCTGGCGTGAGCGCGGCGATCGGTTGGGGCGGACTGACTGTGCTCTCGATTGTCGAGCCAGGATCGCCCGGGATCACTCGGGAATTTGCCGAATACACGATGTCGGACAAGATCTTGATTGGCGCGCAAGTTGAGCATGTGATTTCAATTCTGCTCGTGACGATCGTTTCAGCGGCCGTGGTTAATGCGTATCAGCGCGATGGGCTCACCGGCTTGCGCAAGAAGCGCGATTTCGTCGAAGCCTTCAAACGTCGTTTGTCGGGGCGCATGAAAAATGAACATACGGCGCTGATATCAGTTCAAATCGAAAACTGGCATGCCTTGGCGAATGCCAACAAATCCGCCGCTAACCAGGCGATGAAAGACGTTGCCGCGGCCTTGTTGCGGGCTCCAATTCCTCACATTCTGGCGGCCAAGTATGAATCAGATACGATCGTGCTTTGGAAACGTTGCGCTGCGGATGACACCGCGTTCCAGCACCATTTGGAGCTGCTCCAGCATTGCGCCAACGAACAGCTGGCAGCGCTAAACATCACCGTCAAAATTGGCGCTGCCCGTGTGAGGGATGGGGCGGAAACAACGCTTCAGAATTTGGAGCGCGCGTTGGAGTTCGCGGCCGACTATGCGCAAAAAATCCAGATCTTCGATGCCGATTTTGAAGCGTGGATCACCCGAAGAGATAGCCTCATCGTTAAACTTGAGAGCGCGGCTGAGGATGGGCTGCTTGTCGTTCAGCATCAACCAATCATCGACATGATGACCAACCGGCTGGCTGGTACCGAGGCTCTGGTCCGATTGAAGAGTGAAGAGGGTGGCTTCATTTCACCTGCCGAGTTCATTCCTCTGGCTGAAACAACCGGCGCCATCGACAAGATTGGCGCTCACGTCCTGGCAACCGCAAGCCAAGATCATTCCGTCATGCGCCAAGCCAGCCCGGACGAGGACATTTTTGTCAGCGTGAACGTTGCCCCCCGGCAAATTCAAGCCTGGGATCGTTTGGAATCTGCCGTCGCGAAGGCGATTGAATCGGGGACGGTCCTAAAACTCGAAGTAACCGAGTCCAGCGCCGCTGAGGACACGGGTTTGCTTGCCAAACTTAACCGTCTTGGTGAGTTCGGTGCGCGCCTCGCGATTGATGATTTCGGCACCGGGTATTCCTCACTTGAGCGATTGGGTGATTTGCCATTCAACACGCTCAAAATCGATATCGCGTTCACCCGCAAAATCGGCACGGATGCGGGCTATGCGATGATTGATGCAATTGTCAGAATGGCCAAGTCTTGCGGCATGGATGTGATCATTGAGGGCATCGAGAATGCGGAGCAACACGCTTTGGCGATGAAAGCTGGCATTCGATATGGCCAAGGGTTCTATTTCAGCCGCCCTGTCAGCGTCGATGATATCGTTGCTATGGTCGCGAATGAAAGTCCTGCCCCATCCGAGCGCGTGTCGGCGTTTGCCGCGAAATCCTAGCGACCGCCTTACCTCCTCCCTCTAAAACTCGAAGCCAATGGCGAGCGACCAGCTCATCGGTCGTCCAGGAACTTGTCCGAAGCTGAGCAAGTCATCGCCGGTGGCGCGTTGAATATAGGTTTCATTCGTGAGGTTTTGTCCGAGCAGGGCAATAGACCAACCCGCCTTAGACGACAGTTCCAAACGCCCACCCAGCAGGCCATACCCGTCATGAGCAGCGAGGCCGTCATCAAAGGCAAACTGATCGCCGCGGAAGAAGTCACTGCGCCAGGACCAGTTTAGTGTGGCTTTCGCAGTCAGGTCCGCTGAGACGTTTTTTTCATAGGCCCCGACAAGTGTGTAACTGAACTCCGGAGCAAAGCTCCGCGGTTGGCCTTCAATGCCCGCGACGACGGGCGGATCGTCTGGCCCACCAGAGACAAAGTCGATCAAGACGCTGGTTTCCAACACATCAGACTCAACAATCTCGGCATCAAGCCAAGAGGCGCTTGCCTGCAGGGTGAGGCCTTCTATTTC
>Ga0256829_1001620_pt1 | contig 18102 bp, 26 predicted proteins | sample 131447metaG_FD_185979 | JGI IMG/M metagenome (GOLD analysis project Ga0256829, IMG submission 185979) | Hydrothermal vent microbial communities from Lau Basin, Pacific Ocean - 131-447 | ecosystem: Environmental > Aquatic > Marine > Hydrothermal vents | place: Pacific Ocean: Lau Basin | collected...
TAATTAGCTTTTGCGCCGACGGTTCGTTTCTTACCTTTTCGTGTACGCGCATTAGTTTTTGTTTTTTGACCTCTAACAGGAAGTCCTCGTCTATGTCTTAGACCTCTATAACTTCCCATATCCATCAGTGCTTTTATATTCATAGCCACATTTTTTCTCAAATCACCTTCAACTGCATAGTTTTTTTGTAATTCATTACGAATAGAAGCTATCTCTTCTTCTGTTAGTTCACTCGCTCTTTTATCATAAGAAATGCCTGTTGCATTTAGTATCGCTCTTGAGCTTGTTAAGCCTACACCATAGATGTATGTTAAAGCATACTCTACTCTTTTCTTGTTTGGAAGGTCTACACCTGCAATTCTTGCCATGGTTATCCTTGTCTCTGTTTGTGTTTTGGATTTACGCAAATGACTCTAACGACACCTTTTCGTTTGATCACTTTGCACTTATCGCACATCTTCTTCACAGAAGGTCGTACTTTCATGTTCTTGCCTTTATCTGTTTTTTCCACTGCACTAGAGTAAACTCTAATTTAAGTAAACTGTCACAGGTTTAGCGATGTTTTACTAGACCAACAATTGAAAAAATAGTGGTTTTTTTTCAATTCTTCTTCACACAGTTTTACAAAAGGTATGAATTATATCCAAATTAAGCTAATATTTTACTTATATCTGTAAGTAATCCTGCCCTTGTCTAAACTATAAGGCGTCAATTCAACCTTAACTTTATCACCTGGCATTATCTTTATATAATGCATTCTCATCTTTCCTGCAATGTGACATAAAATCACATGGCTGTTTTGAACTTCAACTTTAAAAGTTGCATTTGGCAATGCCTCAATAACTTTTCCGTCTATTTCAATAACATCATCTTTAGCCATTTTACCTCCTATTTAATTGTCATCTTGTTAAGGAAGTAAATTCCTTAACAATTCACGCGCTACTAAAGCACAACCTTGCGGTCGTACTTCGGTTGTATTTACTCTACTGATAGTATTTCTGCTTTGTTGTTTATTATCGCTACTGCGTGTTCATAGTGACTTCCACGCAGACCATCAGTTGAAGTTACTGACCATTTATCATCCAATATCTTTGCTTCACTCTCTCTTTGACAAATCATCGGCTCCAAACAAAAAACCATGCCATTTTTTATCTTTGGTCCCTGTTTTGGATTGTTGCCCTCTAAATAGTTTGGGATTTCTGGCTCTTCATGTGGCTTTCTGCCAAGACCATGTCCGCAAAAACTTCTAAGTGGAACAAAACCTCTTGAGTATATAAAATTTTCTAATTCATAGCTCAACTCTTTAAATCTCATGCCAGCTTTTATGAAATCAATCGCATGATACAAGGCATCTTTTGAGCAAGCTATAAGCTCTTCATCCTCTTTTGAAATTTTGCCAATTCCCATAGTTATGGCTGCATCACCAAACCAACCATCTATCTTGCTTCCTATATCCAAGCCTAAAATATCACCCTCTTTTATCTTGTATTCGGTTGGTATTCCGTGAATTATAACTTGATTTACAGAGGTGCAAACACCTGCTGGAAATCCATAAAGTCCTTTAAATGCTGGCTTGGCACCCTGTGAGAGTATAAAATCTTCACCCAGAGCATTTATCTCCAAAAGAGACATACCTGGGTGAACTTCTTTTTGTAAGTAGTTAAGTGTTTTGGCTACAATCTTGTTTGCCACAGATAGTTTTTTTATATCTTTGTGACTCTTAAGAGGTATGGCCATTATAGTCCGACTGCGCTTAGTGTTTCGTATTTGCTCATGTAAACTTGAGCCTCTATCTTTCTCATGGTATCAAGTGCCACCTGAACAACAATCAATACTGCCGTTCCACCAAAATAGAATGGAACACCCATAAATTTTACTAAAATCCATGGAAGTGTAGAGATAAGTCCTAAGTAGATTGAGCCCCAAAAAGTAAGACGACTAGCAACTTCATTTAGATAATCAGCCGTATGAATACCAGGTCTAACTCCTGGAATAAAACCACCTTGTTTTTTAAGGTTTTCCGATATATCTTTAGCATTAAACACGATTGATGCATAAAAATATGAAAAGAAAATTACAAATAAAAATGTCAATCCATTAAATACATAGCTGCCTGGGCTTAGAAAATCTTTTATACTAAGAACGATAGGGTTTGTACTTGCTTGAAGCAGAGTCGATGGAAACATCAAAATTGCACTAGCAAAAATTGGTGGAATTACACCACTTAAGTTCACTTTTATAGGAACATAGTTCATGATTCTCTTATGCTGGTTTTGCATCATCACTTTTCGTGAATAGGATATCGGTACTCTTCTCTCGCCCATCTCCACATAGATGATGGCACCAACCGTTACTAATATCACTACCAGTATCGCGATAACTATCAAGAAGTTAAGCTCTCCTGTATTTACGAGATTTATAGTTCCACCTATCGCATGTGGTATGCCTGAGACTATTCCTGCAAAGATAATCAAACTGATACCATTTCCGATACCTCTTTGAGTGATTTGTTCACCAATCCACATAAGAAGCATAGTTCCAGTAAGCATGGAAGCTGCTGCAATCGCCATAAATGTACCTCTGTCTATCATAACAGCACTTTCACCACCACGACCTGTAAGACTTCCAAGTCCCATAGATACGCCGATAGCTTGTACTATTGTAATTGCGATAGTAGCATAACGAATGATTTGCATATACTTAGTCATACCATCTCTCTCTTTTTTCATTTTTCCAAGAGATGGAAAAGTAGCTGCTAAAAGTTCCATAACAATCGAAGCAGTGATATAAGGCATAATTCCTAGTGAAATTATACTTAGTCTCTTAGCTGCGTTTCCACTAAACATGTTAAACATGCCAAGTGCATTTGAACTATTTGAATCAAAAAATTCTTTTACAACATCTAGATTTACGCCTGGAACTGGCACATAGGCTAGTATCCTGTAGGCAAAGATGAAACCGAGTGTGATTAAGATTTTTTTTGTTAAATCTTTACTCATTAATTGTCTCCTTTAGCTTGGGTCAAAGCCCAATCTAAATTTCTCTCGCCTATATTTGATGGATAGGTAAGGGAAATAGTTAAAATAATTGTTTTGTTCTTATTGAAACAAAGTTGATTCACTTATTCATTCCGCTATAAATAACATTTTCATCTTTGATTTTAGCTGCGAGTTCTTTTGCACCTTTACCGATCAATTTTACCTGTTTGACAGAATTTGAAATTTTATGCACAGTTCTTAAGCTGTCCATTGTAATCTCTTTAAGTGTTGCAACTGTTGTGATTTTTTCTACATTAATCACATAAGGCTTAACAAGTCCAGAGTAAAATCCAACTTTTGGAAGTCTTCTTTGAAGTGGCTGTTGTCCACCTTCAAAACCTCTTTTTATGCTATAACCTGTACGAGATTTTTGTCCATTTGCACCTCTACTTGCAGTCTTACCCATGCCAGATGCCTGACCTCGTCCTTTTCTCTTTGACTTATGAGTAGAGTTAACTGCGGGTGTTAAATTATCTAATGCCATAATACATCCTCCCTCTAGCTTTTCAACATGCTAAGAGCTTTTAGAGTTGCTCTTACAACATTTGAAGCATTATTTGAACCCAATGATTTGGTCAAAATATCTTTAATTCCAGCCAATTCAACAACAGGACGAGTAGCACCACCAGCGATGATACCAGTTCCTTCGCTAGCTGGTTTTAGTAAAATTCTACTTGAGTTAAATTTAACCTCTACATCATGAGCTATGGTTGAACCTTTGACATTTACTTCCATTATGTTTTTGAAAGCATCATCAACAGCTTTTTTAATCGCATTTGGAACCTCTTTGGCTTTACCAAATCCATATCCAACAAGCCCTTTTTTGTTACCAACTACGACAAGAGCAGTAAATCTAAATCTTCTACCACCTTTGACAACTTTAGTTACACGACCAATGTTCACGATAACTTCTTCGAACTCTTCTCTATTATATTTTTCCATTATATCGTTCCTTTATTTACAGTGTAATACCGTTGTCTCTAAGGCCTTGTGCAAAAGCAGCTACAACTCCGTGATAGAGATATCCGTTTCTATCAAATACTACCTTGCTCAAATCTTTAGATTTTAGTGTATCTGCAAATACTTTTGCAACCTCTAGTGCTCCAGTTTTATTTGCTTTAAAACCTAGTTTATTACCATCCACACTCGCTAGTGTTACACCATTTACATCATCAATTGCTTGCGCATAAATAGCTCTGTTTGATTTAAAAACAGATACTCTTACTAACTCGTTTGTGCCAGAAATTTTAGCTCTTACTCTTCTTTTTCGCTTAATTCTTAGATTAACTTTGCGTTTTAAAATATTTTTTCTCATTTCAACCTCTATTTCTTAGCTGTTTTTCCGGCTTTGCGGATAATAACTTCATCAGAATACTTAACGCCTTTGCCCTTATATGGCTCAGGTGGTCTGAAAGCTCTAATTTCGGCTGCCACTTGACCTACAACTTGTTTATCAACACCTTTGATAGTCAATAAGTTTTTCTCTACTTTAATTTCAATCTCTTTTGGGAAATTATAGTTTACAGGGTGTGAAAATCCAAGTTGAAGTTCTAGTACATTGCCTTTTACTGCTGCACGATAACCAACGCCATTTATCTCTAGTTGCTTAACAAAACCTTCTGTTAAACCAACAATGATATTTTGACTGAGTGATCTGTATGTTCCCCAAAATGCACGGTCTTTTCTGTCGTCACTCTTAGATGCAAAAACGATATTAGTACCCTCAATTTTTACATCAACATTACCTTTAGTATCCAAATCTCTTTGAACACTGCCTTTTTTAAATTCCAGTATATTGCCATTGAGTTTTACTTCAATTCCGCTAGGAATAGCAACTGGTTGTTTTCCGATACGAGACATTTTTTTCCTTTTACTTGTCTACGATAAGTTACACTTTATATGGACATCGAATACCATAAAAAGAAAATTTCTTACCAAATACTACAAAGAAGTTCGCCACCAACTCCGATTTTGTGTGCATCTTCGTTGCTTAGAACACCTTTTGATGTACTAACTACTATAGTTCCATAACCATTCTTGAAGCGTTTCATCTCATCTTTTCCCTTATAGACTCTTCTTCCAGGTTTTGAGATTTTCTTCACTTCTGTAATAGCGCTTTTGCCATTGTTGTCATACTTGATAACAACTTTGATAAATTTTTTATTACCATCTTCTTTTACATTAAAGCTTTCTATGTAGCCTTTGTTTTGGAATACAACCATAACAGCTTCTACTAGCTTTGAGTGCATAAGTGTAGTAACATCCAATTTTCTCATGGCCGCATTTCTGATTCTTGTTATAGAATCTGCTACGAGATCATTTATCATTATTTTTCCTTACCAACTTGCTTTTTTAAGTCCGGGAATCAGACCTTCATTTGCCATTTTTCTTAGACAAATTCTACATATACCAAAATCTCTGTAAACAGAATGAGGACGACCACAAATCTGACATCTTGTGTATGCTCTTGTGCTAAATTTGGCTTTTCTGCTTGCCTTAGCTATCATTGATTTTTTTGCCATCTTAACGACCCTTTGCGAATGGTAGCCCGATTAGCTCAAGAAGCTTATACGCTTGCTTGTCATCACCGGCTGTTGTTACAATTGTGATGTTCATTCCGTGAGTTTTAAGTATATTATCATACTCAACTTCAGGGAACATCAACTGCTCATCTAAACCAAAGTTATAGTTTGCTCTTCCGTCAAATCCATTTCTTGGAAGACCACGGAAATCCTTCACACGAGGAAGTGCAACTGCGATTAGTTTATCTAAAAACGCAAACATTTTCTCATCTCTTAGCGTAACTTTTACACCAACAGGATATCCCTCTCTAACTTTAAAACCCGCTACTGATTTTTTAGCAACTGTTACGACTGCTTTTTGTCCAGCTATTAAAGAGATAGTATCAACAATATTTTGTATAATCTTGTTGTCTTTTCCCTCTTCACCAGCTCCAACGCTTATAACAACTTTTTCTACCGCAGGTATCAGCATAGGGTTTTTAATATCAAACTCTTTTACTAGTGCATCTTTGATTTCTGCACTATATCTTGCTTTTAATCTGTTCATTATTCACCCTCGACTTTTTGCACATTTGAGATATCGATAGGCATCTCTTTGTTGGCAAATCCACCTTTTGGATTGTCATCATTAGGTTTTATCGCTTTTTTAACAACTTTACAGCCTTCAACTATCACTTTTGAGCTTTTTGGAAGCACTTTAGTGACTTTTGCGACTTTGCCTTTGTCATCTCCAGCGATGATTTTAACTTCGTCGCCTTTTTTTATCTTCATTTTTACAGCCATTATAGTACCTCCGGAGCAAGTGAAACAATCTTCATAAAGTTTGCATATCTTACTTCTCTACCAACTGGTCCAAAAATTCTTGTACCTATTGGCTCTTTTTTACCATCAAGTATAACTGCTGCATTTTCATCAAATCTAATTAAAGATCCATTTTCTCTTTGAATCTCTTTTTTAGTTCTAACAACAACTGCTTTTACAACTTGACCTTTTTTAACTTTAGCAGTAGGAATTGCTTTTTTAACTGAAGCGACAATAACATCTCCAATAGTTGCATATCTTCTCTTACTACCACCTAGTACCTTAATACACATTATCTCTTTTGCACCAGTGTTGTCCGCAACTGCAAGTCTAGTAAAACCTTGAATCATTACTCAACTCCTACTCTTACAATCTCTTTTAATCTAAAAGATTTTCTCTTAGACAAAGGTCTACACTCTATAGCGATGATTTCATCGCCTGCTTTTACTTGATTTTTTTCGTCGTGTACAAGGTATTTTTTGAATCGTTTAACGAACTTGCGATATCGCGGGTGCATTACTCTTCTTTCAACCAAAATAGTAGCTGTTTTTTCACCAGCTTTTTGTACAACTACGCCTTGAATTTCTCGTTTTAAAGCCATTACTTACCCTTAATTACTTATTTTGAGCGGAAATAGCCGTATTAATACGCGCAATATCTCTTCTAACTTCTCTTAACTCATTTGGATTAGTTAGTTGCATTGTTTTTAACTTCTGTTTTACTGTAAACAAAAGAACCTTTTTCTCTTTCAATAACTCCAAAAGTTCTGAAGCATTTTTATCTTTTAAATCAATATACTTCATTTTCGCTCTCTTTAGTTATAATTTTTGTTTTAAATGGAAGTTTGTGCATAGCTAGCGTCAAAGCTTCTCTTGCAAGCTCCTCACTGACTCCTGCCATCTCATAAACTATACGACCTGGTTTAATATTCATAACCCATCTATCAACAGGTCCTTTACCTTTACCCATCCTAGTCTCTAGTGGCTTTGCTGTCAAAGGTTTATCAGGGAATACTCTTATCCAAGTCTTTGCTTGTCTATTTACTTTTCTTGTCATCGCAATTCTAGCTGCTTCAATCTGGCGAGAATCAATCCTGCCAGCTTCAATTGCTTTAAGTGCAATCTCACCAAAAGCGATAGAGTTACCTCTGAAAGATTTACCGCGATTACGGCCCTTCATCTGCTTTTTGAATTTTGTTCTTTTTGGCATTAACATTAGTTTCTACCTCTTCTTCTTGGTTTTCTGTTTTCTCGTGGCTCAGACTTTTCAGTTGGAACGCCCTTGCTCAAAACTTCACCTTTAAATATCCATACTTTTACACCAATGATGCCATATGTTGTATGTGCTTCAGCCAAACCATAATCAATCTTGGCTCTTAGTGTATGAAGAGGAACTCTTCCTTCAAGATACCACTCAGTTCTAGCCATTTCAGCACCACCAAGTCTTCCTGCAACAGCTATCTTGATACCCTTTGCTCCAGACTTTTGCGCACCCTGAATAACTTTCTTCATAGCTCTTCTAAATGCAACTCTTCTCTCTAACTGCATCGCAACATTTTCAGCTACTAGTTGAGCAGAAGCTTGTGCTTTTCTCTCTTCTTTGATATTTACATTTACATCTTTACCGATAAGTTTGTTGAGTTTAACTCTTAACTTCTCTATATCTGCACCTTTTTTACCGATAATGATACCAGGACGAGCAGCTACTACTGTAACTCTTAGTTTCTTTGCAGTTCGCTCAATTATGATTTGGCTTACACCTGCATAATAGAGTTCTTTTTTTAAGAAAGTTCTGATTTTATAATCTTCACCGATGTTTGCTGCCATGTTTTCACCTGGGAACCATCTTGAATCCCAATTTCTATTGATTCCAAGTCTTAAACCAATTGGATTTACTTTTTGACCCATCTTAGTCTTCCTTCTTTGCAGCTTCGCTAACTTCAACCATCACATGTGAAGTAGGTTTTCTGATACCACTAGCACTACCTCTGGCTCTTGGTCGAAATCTTTTAAGTACTGGACCAGCGTCAACACGACAAGAAGTTACTACAACTTCTTCTGGTTCAAAACCACCATTTGCAACAGCCGAAGCGATTACTTTAGATATAACATGAGCTGCTTTGTTTGGTGTAAATTCCAATCTAGCAAGTGCAACTTCTGCGTTCATACCTTGTACTTCGCGCGCTATCAATCTAGCTTTTGTAGGAGATAATCTGATAAATTTTAATACTGCTTTACTCATAACTCCCCCTACTTACCGATTTTCTTTTGAACAGAGCCCTTATGACCCTTAAATGTTCTTGTAGGAGAAAATTCACCCAATTTGTATCCAACATGATTCTCTGTTACATATACAGGAACAAAATTTCTTCCATTATGTACATTAAATGTTAATCCAATCATATCAGGAGTAATAGTACTTCTTCTTGACCAAGTTTTTATAGGTTTGTTAGATTTGTCAGCTTTTGCAACTGTAACCTTTTTCACCAAGTGAGAATCTACGAAAGGACCTTTTTTTAGACTTCTTGCCATCTATCTTCCTTTTCTTCTAGAGATAATCAACTTATCGCTAGCTTTTTTTCTACGAGTTTTGGCACCCTTAGTTGGTTTACCCCAAGGAGTAACTGGGTGACGACCTGAGTTCTTCTTACCTTCACCACCACCATGCGGGTGATCAATTGGGTTCATCGCACTACCTCTTGTTTGAGGTCTTATACCACGATGACGATTTCTACCAGCTTTTCCAATCACAACATTTGCCCAGTCTTCGCATCCAACTGTCCCGATAGTTGCCATACATTCACTCAAAACTTGTCTCATCTCACCGCTTGGAAGTCTTAGAACTACATACTTCTCTTCTTTACCCATAAGTTGAGCATATCCACCAGCACTTCTTGCTATTTGAGCACCGTGTCCTGGTTTCATCTCTATATTGTGAATAATAGTACCAACTGGTATATTTTTCATCTTCATAGCATTGCCAGGTTTAATATCAAGTCCAGCCTCAGCAGCTTGAACTTTATCCCCAACGCTTAGACCAGATGGTTGAATTATATACTGCTTTTCTCCATCCACATAAGTGATGAGTGCGATTCTACAGTTTCTATTTGGATCATATTCGATGGCACTAACAGTTCCTTCGATATCAAATTTTCTTCTTTTAAAATCTATAATTCTATATAGACGCTTTGCACCACCTTGTTTGTGTCTAGATGTGATTCTACCATTATTGTTTCTACCTGCACTTACAGGAAGTTTCTTAAGCAGACTCGGCACACTAGCTTTTGCTGTAATATCGCCTGAATCCAAGCCAGTTACATATCTACGACTTGGGGTGTATGGTTTGTATGATTTTATTGCCATATTACGCCTCCAAATTCTCTAGTTTAGCACCCTCAGGTAGCTGAACATAGAATTTTTTTAAATCACTTCTTTTACCAGTAATTCCTTTGAATTTTTTTACTTTTCCCAAAACTCTCATTGAGTTGATTTTGAGTGGAGTAAAACCAAAATACTCTCTTAAAACTTCTTTTAGGCGATTTTTTGTCATTCTTGTTGATGTTTGAATAACAACTGTACCGCTCTCCTGAAGGCTTAAGCTCTTTTCAGTATAAAGGATTGCTTTTATATCAGTTATATCTGCCATAATTAGCCCTCTTTAGTTAAAGTTTCTAGTACTGATTTTTCAATCACTACTGTATAGTATGCAGTAGTCAAATAAGCATTTAGCTCATTTGCTTCTATTAGATAGCAGTTTTTAAGATTTCTAAACGCTAAGAAAGTTTTTTCATCTATCAACTCTTTTACTATCAATGCATCTCTAGCACCTAAAGTTTTTATAAGCGTTGCTGCATCTTTTGCCTTGCCAGACTCAATAGAAACAGAATCAACAACAAACAAAGAGTTTGCAACTGCTTTTTCATTTAAAGCATACTGCAAAGCTAGTCTTTTCTGTTTTTTATTGACTTTTTGATTATAGTTTCTGTTTGCCTTTGGTCCAAATGCAACTCCACCGCCAACCCATATTGGACTTCTGCTAGAACCAGCACGAGCGCCACCTTTACCTTTTTGTGACCATGGTTTTCTACCACCACCACTAACCTCAGCTCTAGTTTTTGAATGCGCTGTGTTTGAGCGAATACTTGCTAGATATGATTTTACATATAGGTATAGGTTGTGTGAGTTTATATCTGCATAATTTTCTGGGAGTGCTAACTCTCCAGCATTTTCAAATTTTTCATTTAGTACGATTGCACTACTCATTTAACTATCCTTACTCTTCCAAGTGCTCCATTTGCGCCAGGAATTGGTCCTTTAACAGCTAAAATGCTGTTTTGCGCGTCAAAAGAGAGAACTTCATTTTTAACTGTTGTTGTTGCGTTTCCATAGTGTCCTGGCATTCTTCTGCCTTTTTGAACACGACCTGGCCACTCAGCATTGCCGATTGAACCTGGTGCTCTATGAAAGCGGCTACCATGTCCTCCTGGACCACCAGCAAAATTATATCTTTTCATAACACCAGCAAAGCCTCTACCTTTTGAAACAAAAGTTGCTTTAACAACTTTTACATCATTGAGTGCTGCAGTGTCTAAGTCACCAGCTTCTTCATTTGCAACTTCTAGTGTTGCGAAACGGTTAAACTGTGAGCTTAAGTTATATTTTTTTTGCTTTCCAGCAATTGAACGATTCATTTTTTTGCCACTGGCATAAGCAACGATTGCTTTTTTATCAGCGTCAACTTCACAAACTTTTGCTTCTACAACCTTAAGTAATGTTACGGGTATGCTAGGAACTGCTATGGTTCTACTCATTCCGATTTTTTCTACTATATATTCCATCATTACTCCCCTATTTACCCATAGCTCTTACTTCGACATTCACCTCTGGTGCAAGGTCAAGCTTCATCAATGAATCAACAGTATCAGTGGTTGCTGAAACGATATCAATCATACGAGCATGGATTCTGATTTCGAATTGCTCTCTTGAGTCTTTATTTACATGTGGCGATTTAAGCACTGTATAGCGCTTTATCTTCGTAGGCATAGGAATTGGGCCTTTTATCTCAGCTCCAGTTCGCTTAACAGCTTCTACAATAGCTGCAACAGATCTGTCTAAAACTCTATGGTCATGTGCCTTGAGTTTAAGTCGTATTTTTTCCATAATTACCCCTAAAAAAGAACTTGTCACCTATCTAACTGCTTTACTAAAGCTACGACATAAAGTCGAGAATGCGCCCTAGCTGCTTTGTTTCATCAAAACATGTAGCAACCAAAAGAAGTCAGCGATGACTTATAAGGAACGAGATTGTACTAAAATCTTCATTAAAAGTCAATATTTTAGGGGTTTTTATGGTTTATATAGCAATTTTATTTCCTTTTAATAAGGAATAAAATATAATAATCCCATGGAATTACTAGAAACACTTTATGGAATGAAAGCAAAAAATTCTCTTTTTTATGACAGAAAAGTAAAAATAGAGTATAAAAAAACCATCATTTATGGACCAAAAAAGAGTGGAAAAACGCATTTGGTTGTTGATTATCTTCAAAAATTTGATAAAAACGAGTGGCTCTATATCGATTTTGATGATGTGCGAGTCGATAAGTTTGAGCTGACAGATGAGAAACTAAATAATTTTATAAAGACAAACCATATAAAAATCTTGGTTTTAGACAACTTTGATTTTTCATGTGATTCCATAAAATGCGAAGAGATTATCATCACAACCGATGATAATACAGCCTATATAAAAGGCTTTTACAAGCAATTTCTCTATCCACTTGATTTTGAAGAATTTATAGCATTTGATCAAAAACATTTCAATGTAGAACAACTATTTAACAGGTTTTCAAACACAGGGGGCTTGCCAGAAGTTGTACTATATACAGAGGATAATTTTCACAAAAAACTGCAAAAAACCACAAGAGATATCTTCACAAACGAAAAGGAATTTTTGATATTTAAAAAATTCTGTGAAATGCAAAGCACAAAGGTATCTCTTTATCAAATTTTTAATCAATTAAAGAGTAAAATAAAAATTTCAAAAGATTTCCTATATAATGTAAGCAATAACCTACAAAAAAGAGAATTGATATATCTATTAAAAAAATACAACCAAGAAAAAGCAGCAAAAAAAGTCTATATCTTTGATTTTGCTATAAAAAATGGTCTAACTTTCAAGAAAGATTTTTTAAAAAGATTTGAAAACATGGTCTTCTTGGAGCTGTACAAAAGAGATAAAGAGATGTATTATAGCGACTATATCGACTTTTTTATCACAGACAAAAGAGAGGGAGTGATTTGTGCACCTTTTACACAAATAGAGAGAATCAAAGCAAAAATGAAGAGTAGAAACAGCCACTTTACAAATCTAAAACTACAGAAGATTTGGATTGTCACACTTGGCAATATTGGAGATTTCAAACAAAATGGTATAAATTTTACTCTAATCCCTTTTTGGGATTGGGTGCTAGGACGATAGATGTTATGCGGTATATAAAGTAGCAACTGACCTTCTTTTCTTTTATCTATAAACTTTTTTTTTGGGTGTCCGATTTAGTTTGTATCAATGGCAAGGATGTCACTGAAATTTAAAAGATAAAAGGATTTATCATGGGATTTAGAATCAACACAAATGTTGCGGCATTGAACGCGCATAACAGTTCAGTCATGAACAACAGGTTGTTAAGTAGTTCTCTTTCTAGATTGAGTTCTGGTTTGAGAATCAACACAGCAGCAGATGATGCATCTGGTTTGGCAATCGCCAATTCACTTAGAGCTCAAGCTAGTTCACTCGGACAAGCGATATCTAATGGTAACGATGCAATCGGTTTGCTTCAAACTGCAGATGGTGCTCTTAGCGAGTACGGTAACATCTTAAATACGATCAAAACCAAAGCTGTTCAAGCAGCGAGTGATGGTCAAAACACAAACTCTCGTCTTGCTATACAGAACGACATCAATGCGTTAATGAAAGAGTTAAACAATATCGCAAAGACGACTTCGTTCAACGGTCAAAAACTCCTATCTGGTACATTTACCAACAAAGAGTTCCAATTAGGCGCAAATGCAAATGAGAGTGCAAAAGTAAGTATCGCTTCAGCAGAAACAAGTCAAATCGGTCAAACAAGCAGAGCTGATTTAAATCTTGCGAGCGATCAAGGTGGTAATGTTCAGCTTACCCTAAAGAGTGCCTCTACAGGCAAATCAATTACCCTTAAAACTGTTGATATTAAGTACAATAACAACTACCAAAATGGTATTGGTGCATTGGCTGATCAAATCAACAAAAATAGTGGTGAGACAGGAATTACTGCAAAAGCAATCGTCTCAACAACAGCAGGTACATCAGTTGGTGCTGGAACAACAGGAAGTGATTTTGCAATCAATGGTGTAGCAATTGGGGCAGTTAGTGTTGCTGCAAACGATGCAAACGGCACTTTAGTAAATGCCATCAATGGCAAAACAAGCCAAACTGGCGTGACAGCAAGTATTACAGTTGATGGTAAACTCTCACTAAAAAGTGATGGTAGAAGTCTTAAAGTTACAGGCAACACTGGTTCAATCGGTGCTACAGCAAACCAACTAAGCACAGTAGGACATCTTCAGCTAGTTCAAGTGGGCTCAGCAGAGTTTCAAATCAGTGGAATCGGCACAGGTGCTGTTACGAATAAACTTACAACATCAGCTGATGTAACAACAGTTAAGGATTCTATACTTGCTTCGGGCTCTACAATCAAGTCAGGCTCTATTTTGAAAGCGGGTACTGTTACAGGTGGAAATGTAAAAGTAACAGCCGCACAAGTTACAACAACAATAGATAGTACTTTAAAAGCTGGTACTGTTCTTGGAAGCAGTTCTGTTTTTAAAGCTGGAACAACTGTTGGAGGAAAAGTTACTTTAAATGCTGCAACAGCACTTACACAAGATGCGATTGTCACAAATGGATCTACTTTAAAAACAGGCACAAAACTTGGTGTGGGAACTGTGATACAGCAAAACTTTACTGATGGAACCGGAACAAGTGCAGTTAGCTTTACAAAAGGTCAAGTGATTACTTCACAGTACACTTTACAATCTGACCTTACGCTTTCAGCGAATATGACTCTGAAGTACAGCACAACAACAGGTGATAATTCCAACATTGCTGCAGCTAGCACACTTCAAGCTAACTCAACACTAGGAGCAGATACAACACAAAAAGCTGGTGTATCTGTAACTCTATCGCAAGATATGGTTCTAAAGACAGGAAGTAAACTAGGAGTCAATACTACACTTCAAGCAGGTAGTACAGTAGGCGGTGATTTTACTGTAAGTGGCGATACAACAACTTACATACAAACTAATCTAAAATCTGGAAGTACTCTGAAATCTGGCGCTATTCTAAAATCTGGCTCAACCATAGGTGGAACGATAACTCTTGCGGCAATTACAGCTGGTAATTTCTTAAATGACATGCTTGTAAAGGCGGGGAGTACTATTAAAGGTGGTACAGTTATTGCAAAAGGCACAACCCTTACACAAGATATGACCTTCAATACCAATATAAATTTAAAAGCTGGTGATGTTCTTGTTAATGACCTAACCTTAACCAATGATACTGTCTTATCTAAAGATATGGTTCTTAAAGGGAGTAGTACTGCTACTTTAGCTGTTGGAAGCAAACTTCAAACAAACACTACTAATGCAGGAACAGTTGGGTTGAGCAATTCTCAATTTACTAACTTGTCCAACATAGATGTGACAACACTAGATGGAGCTATGAAAGCCATAGATACTTTAAGCGCTGCCATAAAAGATCTAGATAGTATCAGGAGTAGTTTGGGTTCTGTTCAAAATCAGGTAACTTCAACTATCAACAATATCTCAGTTACCCAGGTAAATGTAAAAGCTGCTGAGTCAAATATCCGTGATGTTGACTTCGCCGCAGAATCAGCTAAGTTCTCCAAGTTTAACATTCTAGCACAATCTGGAAGTTATGCCATGAGTCAAGCAAATGCTGTTCAGAAAAATGTTTTAAGATTGTTGCAGTAACACTCTTAATGATATAGACAAGAGCCTTTTGGCTCTTGTCTATCTAATGCTACGCTCAAATCTCTCTTTATACAGTTTAACAATCTTTTCTATCTCATCAAGGAGAATTGTATCTAAGGCAGCAATATGTTTTTTACTTTGTGTCAGATTTTGTGTATTTAGTGTATCTACGATAAAGCTCAATACGATTTTAAAATATTCATGAAGTATATCATCTATGATTGTTTTGTCTTTTTGAGATATATCAACTATAAACGGGAGTAGTTTGTTGTATAGATAATTTTCAATCTCTTTTGATTTTATCCTTCTCATTTGCATACATCTATCTAAAATATAGCTGGATCTTTCCAACTCTTTATCTATTTTTTGCCTATCTATATCCCTCAGTGTTGCCGATCCATTTTTATAAAAAAAACTCTTTATTTCGCGTTTCAAATCAATCTTGTCTATTTTTGTTATCAAAGATGTATCTAGTTTTTCACACCTTAATGGGGTTGTATATTCTAATCGTGCACCATCAGCTAAATTGTACAGAGCTTGAAAAGATCTTTTGTAGTATGCTAAAGCTTTAGAAAATTGAGTGATAGAGAATCTATAGTTTGGCTTGCTTGGCACAACATCTCGAAAGTTTCCACTGACATAGCAGACAGAGTCCTCAAACTCTATGCTCTCCTCTCGTTCGTTATATTTAAATATTTGAGAAGAGATATGGTGATCGATATGATCTTTCATAGTGTCAGCATCAAGTGCCAAATCCAAACCCAGCATATAAACATCAATAGCGCCTACAATCAATGGCAGTATAACAGCATACTCCCCAATTGTAGGCAAATTAAAAAAACCAAAACCAGCCTTGAGTGCAGTAGTCTGTTCGATACATACAGCCTTTTCCTGATCAAAAGACTCCAAAACTTTTTTATGCACGCTTGAGCCATAGATAAAGAGTGTATTATTAAAAAACTCTTTGTCTATATCTTGCAACAACAATAAAGAGGCATCTTCTTGGTGATCTATATGAACTACCATATCTGGCTGGACACCGCTCATGGAAAGATACTTGCATACCGATAAAACTGCAATGATGATAAATCTATCCTGATTTTTTTTGATCCACTCTATATGTTTTTGCACTGATGGCCCTGATGCAAGAGCCAAAACAGGATAAGATGAAAAAACAGTATCTTGGTATGTTCTAGAGATATTAAAAAACAGTCGGTTTTGAGCAATTTTTTCAATAACCGCAAATGTTCTCTCTATGTAGCCTTGAAATGGATATGTTATGTAGTCTTGAGACAATACAACACTTTGTAGGTTTTTAATCTCTTCGTTAAACTCTTTTATAAAAGGCAAAAATTTGATATAGAGATTATGCTCATAGCCATGATTTAAAAAATTTGTAAAACTTGTTTGTAGATTGCTAAACTCTTCTGCGACACTAAAATAGATATGTCTGTCTTTTAATGCAAAATAATCAGTTACAAATAAGGATAGCCTAAATAGTTCTAAGCTATTCTCTTTTATAAAAATAACTTGAAGTTTGTGTTTTTTGGCAATCAACGGTATATGCACTCCAAGACCACTCCCTAAAAAGATAAATTTATAGAGATTTTTCATCGAAGAGCTATCTTTTGGTGCAAACTTAGCATTATAGTGTATAAGTTTAGCGCTTGCCCACAAAGAGCTTGAAAAATTTTCTATGCTCTCTAACTCCTCTAATGCACTCTCTTCTACATCAAACCTCTGCTGTGCTTCAAAGACTGAGCCTGTACGCTTATATGTGATGGATGATAAAAGCTGTTGCGAATATATTGTACTGTTTTGTCCATACAACAATGCACCTGTTTGGATATCTTTGATGTCAAAGTAGTCATCTTTATACTCCAAAGATAGACTCTGTTGATACTGCTTATGTTCGACAGCAAGCTCGAATGTCACTATTTTTTTGTATAATTCTGGATGTTGTTGTTGTAGATACTCCATATTTTGATTGTATCTTGCTATCGCTTGTTCTTGTATATTTTGCATCTATGCCATTCTTTCATAGATTCTCAATTGTGAGTGAAAACCATCTTCTGTTACAAAACCGTAAATCTGACTATCAGTAGCTATCAATTTATAATTTGGCAAAAATGTATCATAATCTTGAGACAAAATTGGCTCATCTACTCCTACTGAGAAATCATCACTTTTTTTTCTCTTTCCTTCTTGCATATTTCTAAGAAGTATGAACTTTGGCTCTAGCTTGTCAATATAGTGGCAGTAATTTGCCACAACTACTGGCTCCATCTCTTGAAAGGATATGTAATTTACAAACAAATCAATCTTTCCTTTTAGCTTTGGTATCTGCCAAGCACATATATTTAAAGCTTTGTATTTTTCGTTTAGTTTTTCTATATCTAAAATCTCTATATCTCTTGTATCTTTGTAAGTTGCGATGCTTTCTTGTCCAAAAACTTCTTGAAGGTAGTATGAAGATACAAATACAACTGGAGGGATATCCGCGTTGATATAAAATATGTTATTTCGTTCATCCCCCAATAAAATCTCACCTAAAGAGCCAAACCCTCCGCCTATCTCCATTACTGTATGGATGTGCAAGGTATCAACATTCTGCTTTAAGAAACTAAGCCCTAAAAGGTAGTTTAGAAATGACCTAGAAAAAGCTCTGCCTTCTATCTCGTGTTGCTCTATAGGGTTACCCACTTTACT
>Ga0256829_1001621_pt1 | contig 18098 bp, 18 predicted proteins | sample 131447metaG_FD_185979 | JGI IMG/M metagenome (GOLD analysis project Ga0256829, IMG submission 185979) | Hydrothermal vent microbial communities from Lau Basin, Pacific Ocean - 131-447 | ecosystem: Environmental > Aquatic > Marine > Hydrothermal vents | place: Pacific Ocean: Lau Basin | collected...
TGCTATATTTCTTTTCTCTTGTTGTGCCTGTGTTGTGACTTTTCTTGCGTCTGTGTTTTTATTTTTCATAAAATATTATAGCTAAATCTAGCTTATAGTTTTATGTATTTTATCGGTGGAGTAATAAAAAACCAAATGCTGGGCATGGGATTAGAAAAATTATAAAACCTTTATATTAAAACGAAGAAATAGAATTTAGAGCAACTTTATAGGAAGATTAGATAATAAGACATAAACAAGATAATGAGCAAAAAATAGTGTTGACTTTAAAGCCATTGGGGGTGCTCTTAATCAACAAAGTACACAAGAAAGCATTACATTAGTTTTTCATATACGATATAAGTCAGTGTAAAGCCAAGAGCTGATGCAAAAATCAATGGTGCTCCATATAAAAAAGCAGCAAAAACTTTAATCAAGATACTTTTTTTGATTTTTAATGTAAAAATGATGATAGACCCTATAAAGGTTGTTAGAAAGATATACAAGAACACATCAATCAAAGTTAAACCTTGTGTAAAGAAGCTAAAATAACTTATAATAACTGTAAAAATGAACATAGAAATTATATATAGGGTAACATTTTTCTCGGTTTTATAAACTATAAAAGATTCAGGTAAAGTTGCATTTTCTGGATGCAGACCTTCTTTTTTAGCCTTTCTTTTTGCATTGATACCTTTTTTTTCTAAAAATAAGAATACAACCAAGCTAACGATAACCCCTAAAATAATCGGAGAAAATAAATGATTCATCTTGTCCCTTTAAATATAAATTTAACTTATTATAAAGTATTTTACATTAATAACATATTAAGTCTTTTGTAAGACAACCCTTATAACGCTTGCTTCCCCATTGTGTCCATATCCTTCGTTTAGATATGTAATCTCTTGTGATAATTTATATATTTTACATGGTAAATTTGATAAAATTTTTGCGACATATTGCAAATCATAAAGTAAGTCTTCGTTTTTTGGGCCACCACTTTGAAAATTTAATTGAGCTATGCTAAAAAATTCTGCTATGAAAAATCCATCTTTTTTTAAAAGATTTGTTATTTTTCTAAACATAGATTCTTGCTCATTTTTTAGAAGATGCATATAACTGCAAATGATACCATCATATAATTTTGGATTTTTAAATTTATCAAATAGACAAAGATGCGTGGTAACTTCAAGATTATTTATCCGAGCCCTTTTCTCTAGTTTTGCCAACCCAATATCTGAAGCATCGAGAGCCTCTACATGTAAGCCATTTTTAGCAAGAAAGATTGCATTTCTGCCTTCTCCCTCTCCTAGACATAAAATATCACCACTTTTTTTTATATAAGTAAAATTTTCTTTTATAAAATCATTTGCATTTTCACCGTACAATAAACCATCCCTGCTAAATTTTTTATTCCATAATTCTTTCATTGCCACTCCATCTAGTTATTGTGTATCGGAAGAAATTTCATCTCATCTTCACTGTAAGAGAATATTTCACCAGTTTCTATCTTATAATGCCAACCGTTTATCGATAAAGTGCCATCCATCACTTTTGCAGCAACTCTTGGATAAGTCAATAGATTTTGCATAGAAAAAATCACAGATATTTGTTCAGTGCGTTCTAACTTTTCATCCATACTAAAATGCTGCTTTAAAGACATCTTTTCAACTATGTCTTTTGCTCTAACGCCAAGCTCTAACCATTTGCGCAAGTGTGCCATAGACTCATGGTCTAATTTCTCCCTCTCATAAACTCCCTTTATGGCACCACAATGAGAATGCCCACATACAATGATATCACTTACTTTTAAGTGTGATACAGCGTATTCGATAGCAGCTGCTGTACCGTGATACTCAATTTTTGGATCAAAAGGAGGAACAAAATTCCCTATATTTCTATACACAAAGAGGTCCCCTGGATTAGCGTTCATCATAAGATTTGGAACCACTCTTGAATCACTACATCCTATAAATAAAGCCTTAGGATGTTGACCATTTTTGGCGAGGTCTAAGTATCTGTTTTTATTCTTTTTAAAAGCATTTTTTTGAAACGATTCCGCACCGTCCAATAAGTCTGACATATTCATGATAAACCTCCACCCCAATTCTACCCAAAATTAAAAACTTTTAAAAGGGGTCAGGGTTAAACTTTAAACTTTTTTGCTATAATAAATAAAAAATAAGGAGTTGCATAATGCCTAGAAGAATGAGAATATCAGCTTGCGGTTACCATCATGTTTACAATAGAGGAGTTGCTAAAAATGATATATTTCTAAGTGACCAAGATAAGGAGAAATTTTTAGAGATACTTTCCGAGATTTCTAGAGAGTATAAGTTTAATATTCATTCTTTTTGCCTTATGAGCAACCATTATCACATTTTATTAGAAAACAAAAGGGAAAATCTCTCTGATGGTATGCGACAATTAAATGCAAAATATGCTAACTTTTTTAACAAAAAATATAAAAGAGTAGGTCACCTTTGGCAAGATAGATTTAAATCATGGTTTGTACTAGGAAGCAACTATCTTTTTACTCTGTTTAAATATATAGAATCAAATCCAATAAAAGCGCATCTAAGTAAAAATATTGGAGAGTATAAATATAGTGCTACTTATAGTATTTTAAGAGACTGCGTGCCTATTTTTCTAAGAAACAGTTTTGTTTTGAGAGATTTCAATACTATAGAACTTTTTGATGCACTAAAAATTCCCCTTAATGAAGCAGAATTAGAAAATCTAGAAAAATTTAAAAAGAAAAAATTTAAATTTGAAAACAAAGAAGCTGTAGAAGTAGTTAAAATCCAGTTAAATGAATTTTTTATAGATATTAGTAGCAAAGAAAAGAGAAATTTAGCAATACAAAAAGCATATGTGAATGATTATACAAAAAGTGAGATAGCACGGGAACTTGGTTTAAGCATCGCTGGAGTATCAAAAATACTAAAAAAGTGTAAAGTTTAACCCTGACCCCTATAGGAGGTTAAGGGTTGTTTGGGTAAAATGTGGTAAATAAATGAGGAGAAAATGAATGGATAATATTTTTGACAGTAATCAAGATATTAAAGAAATCAATATAGAGGATTCTATAAAGACTAGTTATCTTGATTATTCTATGAGTGTAATCATCGGGCGTGCACTTCCTGATGCTAGAGATGGGCTGAAACCAGTTCATAGAAGAATTTTGTATGCTATGAACGATCTTAGTATCAGTTCTCGTAGCCCTTATAAAAAATCTGCTCGTATAGTTGGTGATGTTATAGGTAAGTACCATCCTCACGGAGATACTGCTGTTTATGATGCATTGGTTCGTATGGCTCAGCCGTTTTCTATGAGAATCCCTTCTGTCGATGGACAAGGAAACTTTGGCTCAATAGATGGCGATAATGCAGCTGCTATGAGATATACCGAAGCTAGGATGACACCGCTCTCTGAAGAGTTATTGAAAGATTTAGATAAAGACACAGTTGACTTTATCGCAAACTATGATGATAGCATGAGAGAGCCTGATGTTCTTCCAAGTCGTGTTCCAAACTTGTTGCTAAATGGCTCCAGTGGTATTGCAGTTGGTATGGCTACAAATATACCTCCTCATTGCCTTGATGAGTTAATAGATGCTTTATTGTTGCTTATAGACGACCCTGAAGCTACTCTTGTAGAGATAATGGAGTTTATAAAAGGACCAGATTTTCCAACAAGAGGTATAATCTTTGGAAAACAAGGTATTTTGGATGCTTATAAAACAGGAAGAGGTCGTATAAAGATAAGAGCCAAAGTTCATATAGAGAAAAAAGGCAATAAAGATGTTATCGTAATCGACGAACTTCCATACCAAGCAAACAAATCAAGGTTAATCGAGCAGATAGTGGCACTTGTAAAAGATAAGCAAGTCGAAGGTATCAGTGAGATAAGAGATGAAAGTGATAGAGATGGTATAAGAGTTGTGATTGAACTCAAAAGAGATGCGATGAATGAGATCGTTTTAAATAATCTCTATAAATCAACAGCTCTTGAAGTAACATTTGGTGTGATTTTATTGGCAATTGAAAATAAAGAGCCAAAAGTATTTACTCTTATAGAACTGCTTCAACTTTTCTTAAAACATAGAAAAACAGTAATCATCAGAAGAACTATATTTGAACTTGAAAAAGCAAAAGCTAGAGCTCATATCTTAGAGGGCTTAAAAATTGCACTTGATAATATAGATGATGTAATCAAACTTATCAAAGCTAGTGCTGATGCAAAAGAGGCAAAAGCAGGGTTAGTTAGTAAGTTCGGATTGAGTGAGATTCAAGCGAGTGCTATATTGGACATGAAACTCCAAAGGTTAACTGGACTTGAGCGAGAAAAGATAGATAATGAATTAGCAGTTTTGATGAAAGAAATGGCACGATTAAATACTATACTTAAGAGTGAAGATAAACTAAATGAACTTATCAAAACAGAGTTAATAGAGATAAAAGATAAATTCAAATCACCTCGTATCACAGATATTGAAGATAATTATGATGATATAGATATAGAAGATTTGATTCCAAATGAGCCGATGGTTGTAACTATCACTCATAGAGGATATATCAAAAGAGTTCCGCTCAAATCATACGAAAAACAAAAAAGAGGCGGAAAAGGCAAGACTGCGCTTACGACTTATGATGATGATTTTATAGAGAATTTCTTTGTTTCAAATACACATGACACTCTCATGTTCGTAACTGATAAAGGACAATTGTATTGGCTAAAAGTATATAGAATACCAGAGGGAAGTAGAACTGCAAAAGGAAAAGCAGTAGTAAATCTTATCCAATTAAAACCAGATGAGAAAATTATGGAAATAATCCCAACTACTGACTTTAGCGTAGATAAATCTTTAGCATTTTTTACAAGAAATGGTATAGTAAAAAGGACAAATCTTGCGGAATTTAAAAACATAAGATCTGTGGGCGTTAGAGCAATCACTCTTGATGACAATGACGAGCTAGTAACTGCAAAAGTAGCAACGCAAGATGTTCAAAACCTTTTTATAGTAACCAAAAAAGGTATGTGTATAAGATTTAATGTTGATGATACTAGAGAACTCGGTAGAACTGCTAGAGGAGTTGCTGGTATTAGATTTAAAGAAGAAGGTGATGAGGTTGTTGGAGCTACTGTGATACTAAATGATGAAGAAGAGCTTCTTACAGTTAGTGAAAAAGGTATAGGTAAAAGAACAACTGCTGCAGAATATAGACTCCAAAAAAGAGGCGGCAAAGGTGTAATCGCTATGAAACTGACTGCAAAAACTAAAGATTTAGTAGGAGTTACCATAGTTGATGAAAACAAAGATTTGATGGCTCTTGGAAGTAGTGGAAAGATGATAAGAGTTGATATGCAAACTATAAGAAAAGCAGGTAGAAATACAAGTGGCGTTAAAGTTGTTAGTGTTTCGGGCGATGATATAGTAGCGAGTATCGCAAGATGTCCAAAAAAAGAGCCTGAAGAGATTGATGTTTTAGGCGATGAAGGCATTTTGGAATAGGAGTTGCTTATGTTTTTAAAATTTATCACAAAGGTATGCTATGAGTAAGTTTATAGTTTTAGTAATTTCAAGTTTTACAGCGTTGATCGTCTTGTCTGGTTGTAATGGTATAGATTCTAAACCAGCACCACAAAAAGTCACAGTTGTTAAGCAAACAATTATACAAAAAGCAAGTGCGAAAGATATAGCCAAGGTTATAAGAGATGAAAGACTTATGCAGGTGAGCAATATGCCTGAAAAAGAATTTGTAGTTTATGGTGAAGGAATTGCACCAATGGACACAATTTCTCCAGCACAAGCCACAGCTTTAGCCAAAAGAGCAGCTGTCATAGATGCTTATCGCCAGCTTGGAGAAAAACTTTTTGGAATCAGAGTGAATGCTAAAGAGACAGTAAAAGATGCAGCTCTTAAAGATTCTCGAATAGTGACTCAAGTAAATGGTTTGGTTAAAAATGCAAATGTTACTGAGAATTCTTATAAAGATGGGCTATATACTGTAAGAATGGAGCTTAAGATGAGTGGAGCTAGGTGGAAAGAAATCTTCTCTTACTAGTTCTATTATTAAGTAATTTAATATCAAGTGACACTTTTTGGTTTTCATATAGAAGTGTCACTTCTAAAAAAGCACTTATATATGAGCAGAAAAATATCGCTCCTCTTATTGTTCCATATATTGGAAAAATAGCTTCTACATGTAAGGTAAAAGTATCTAAAAAAAGATACAACTCTATACTAACACGCTTAAATAAAAATTTCTTTAAAATTCTACCATGCTTCTATGGTCTTCCTTCACAAATTACTTCACAGAGCACTAGTACACTTAAAGATGTCGATGATGTTGTGGAGCTAATAATAGTTCCTACTAGGTTTATAGTAGATTTTAAAGATGATTTTGCTAATATAACAATCTTAAAATAATATTGGGAATATCATGCAAATAGCAATCGTAGAAGACGATATAAATATGAGAAAATCACTAGAACTTGCATTGGATGAGTATAGTGAGTTTGACATTGTATGCTATAAAAATGCTATAGAAGCATTAAAAAAGATAAAAGATGATGTTGATTTGGTTATAACAGATATCAATATGCCAGGAATGGATGGTATAGAATTTGTAAAAAAATTAGATAATAGATTTGATATCATAGTAATAACCGGAAATGCGACGCTAAATCGTGCTATTGAATCAGTTAGACTTGGAGTGAAGGATTTTTTGACAAAACCTTTTGAGATTGATACCTTGGTTGATGCTATAAAAAGAAATGCGAAAATTAGAAAAAAGATACCAAAAAAGATAGAAGCCAAAAAAGATGAAAATAGAAATTTTTTAGGTACTTCAAAAGAGTTAGAAATGTCTTTAAATTTAGCAAAAAAAGTTGCTAAAACAGATGCTAGTGTTTTGTTATTAGGGCAAAGCGGGGTTGGAAAAGAGTTATTTGCTCATTATATACATGAAAATTCTAGCAGAGCTAAAAATTCTTTTGTTGCTATTAATATGGCAGCAATTCCTGAAAATTTGCTCGAGAGTGAACTGTTTGGATATGTAAAAGGTGCTTTTACAGATGCCATACATGATAAAAAAGGGTATTTTGAATTAGCTGAGCATGGAACTATATTTTTAGATGAGATAGCAGAGATGTCAGTGGCACTTCAAAGCAAATTACTCAGAGTTTTACAAGAGCGAGTAGTTTATAGAGTAGGCGGATTAAAACCAATAAAGATAGATGTGAGGATAATCTCGGCCACAAATGTAAATATAATAGATACTATTGAGCAAGGAAAATTTAGAGAAGATTTATACTTTAGGTTAAATACAATTCCGATAAAAATTGCACCTTTGAAGTACAGAAAAGATGAGATAATGCAAATCGCAGAAAAAACACTTGAAGATGTTACGCGCAGATATGACTTAACTCATAAAATTTTTTCAGATGTTGCAAAAACTGCATTGCTTAATTATGAATGGCCTGGAAATATAAGAGAGCTTATATCTGTAGTGGAGCGAGCTGCGATACTAAGCGACGATGAAGCTATAAGTGTGGATGATCTGTTTTTAGATAGTAGAAGTAGCACAAAAAATATAAAAAATATGGAAAAAGAGTTGGTAAAAGAGGTGCTTACAAGCGTCAAATATGATTTGCTTGAAGCTAGAGAAATATTAGGAATAAGTGAAAAAGCCCTGATGGGTAAAATTAATAAATACAATTTAGAGGTAAAAAAATGAGAAAATACAATGTAGCCATAGTAGGTGCTACAGGAGCAGTAGGCGAAGAGTTATGTAGAGTTTTGGAAGATTTGGATTTTCCAGTAGGAAATCTTTTTCCACTAGCTAGTGCAAAAAGTGTTGGTTTAGAAGTTGAATGTAAAAAGAAATACTACAAAGTACTTGAATTAACTGAAACTGTTTTTGAAGAAAATGAGATTGATATAGCCTTTTTTAGTGCTGGAGGAAGTGTTTCAGCAAAATTTGCTCCATTTGCAGCCGAAGCGGGCGCAGTAGTGATTGACAATACAAGTCATTTTAGGATGGACTCAGATGTGCCTTTGGTGGTGCCAGAGTGCAATTCAGACGACATAGCTACTTGGAGAAACAGAGGGATTATCGCAAATCCAAATTGCTCCACTATACAAATGGTGCAAATTCTAAAGCCACTTGATGATGCATTTGATATCAAAAGAGTAGATGTGAGCACTTATCAAGCTGTTAGCGGAGCAGGAAAAGAGGGCATGAAAGAACTTGTTACTCAAATGCAAGACTTTTTTGCATTTAAGTTAGATGATAGCAAAGTTGAAAAGTTTCAACATCAAATCGCATTAAATGTCATACCTCATATCGACGTATTTGGAGATAATGACTATACAAAAGAAGAGATGAAGATGATAAATGAAACTCAAAAAATTCTTCATAAAGATATAGAAGTGAGTGCTACTTGTGTGAGAGTGCCGATTTTGAGAAGCCATAGTGAAGATATCACTATTCATTTTAATCAAAGTGTAGATGCAAATAAGGCAAGAGAAATACTAAGAAGCTCACCTAGTTTAGTAGTGGTTGATGACCCAAGTAAAAATGAATATCCGATGCCTATAATCTCAACTGATACAGATGAGACTTATGTTGGTAGAATAAGAAAAGATTTATATAGAGATAATGTTTTGCATCTTTGGTGTTGTGCTGATCAGATAAGAGTAGGAGCTGCTACAAATGCTGTAAGAATTGCCAAAAAATGGATAGAGTTAGAAGAAAATTAATATAATAGGAAAACACAATTATGAGTAAGATTTTTTTAGATGCATGCAAAGGAAAGAAAACTCCATACACTCCTGTATGGATGATGAGACAAGCAGGTAGATACTTGCCTGAGTATATGGAAGTAAGAGCAAAAGCAGGTGATTTTTTATCTCTTTGTAAAGACCCGCAAAAAGCCTGCGAAGTATCTCTTCAGCCTGTTGATATAGTAGGCGTTGATGCAGCTATTATGTTTAGTGATATATTGGTTGTTCCTCTTGAGATGGGAATGGAGTTAAAATTCGTAAAAGGTGAGGGCCCTGTTTTTTTAAATCCTATCACTTGCTTAGAAGATGTAGAAAAACTAGATGTGCAAAAAGCAGCTAAAAATCTAAAATATGTATATGAAACCATAAAGCTCATCAAAGGAAAACTAGCAGCGGATAAAGCATTGATTGGTTTTTGTGGAGCTCCTTGGACGCTGGCTACTTATATGATAGAAGGGCAAGGCACTAAAACATACGCAAAAGTTAAAAAACTTATCTACACTCAACCAGAATTAATGCATGCATTGCTGCAAAAGACTACCCAAGCATTACAACTGTATATGAAGAATCAAATCGAAAGTGGAGCTGATGTTGTTATGATTTTTGATTCATGGGCAGCTGCACTTGAAGAGAGTGCCTATTTTGAGTTTAGTTGGAAGTATATCAAAGAGTTAACTAGCTTTTTAAAGTCTAACTACCCAGATACTCCGATAATCGTATTTCCTAAAGGAATTAGTGGCTATTTGGATAAAATAGATGGTGATTTTGATGTATTTGGAGTTGATTGGTCAACGCCTATGGAGTTAGCTAAAGAGAAATTGGGCGATAAATATGTCTTGCAAGGAAATATGGAACCAACAAGATTATATAGTAAAAGTGCCATAGACGAAGGTATCGATAAAGTTGCAAAAGTGATGAATAATGAAAGACATATTTTCAATCTAGGTCATGGAATATTACCTGATGTGCCGGTTGAGAATGCTAAATACTTTATAAAATCAGTACAAGAAAAAACAAAAAATTTATGAGTGAGATAATATTTGGACCAGTTAATTCCAGAAGATTTGGTAAATCTTTAGGGATTGACTTGAGTCCAGCACTAAAACAGTGCAATTTTGATTGTGTTTATTGCGAATTAAAAGGTGCAAAACCAATCAAAGAGATGAACGAGGTAATACTTGTTGAAGAAATCATAGCGAGCCTAAAAAAAGCGCTAGTCAAATATAGTGATATAGATGTCATCACCCTTACCGCAAATGGCGAACCTACGCTTTATCCAAATCTGCGAGAGTTGGTTGATGAGATAAATAAGATAAAAGGTGCTCATAAGCTCTTAATGCTAAGTAATGGTGCAAGTATAGTTAGCCCACAAATTCAAAATATCTTATCAAAGATCGATATAGTAAAACTTTCACTTGATTGTGCAACACAAAAATGCTTTAAGAAGATAGATAGACCGTATTGTCAGATAGATATCTATAAAATCATAGAGTCAATGAAGAAGTTTAGAAAACTTTATAAGGGCTCTTTTGTGATTGAAATCCTTGTAGTTGAGGGAATTAATGATAAAATAGAAGAGTTTGACAAACTAAACGATGTACTAAAAGAAATCAAACCAGATAGAGTTGATATAAGTACTATCGATAGACCACCAGCTTATAAGGTCAATATGGTTAGCACTGATAGACTAAAAGAGCTTTCTTTATGTCTAAAAGGCTTACATGTAAGTATTGCCTATAGAAAAGATTATGAAGGTAAAAAAAATAGTTTTAATGATTCGCAGATTTTAAATCTTATAGCTAAAAGACCACAAAGTAGTGAAGATATAAATTTAAGTTTTGATGATGGCTCTAAAAAAAGATTTGAAATGCTACTTGAAAAAAAGTTGATACATGAAGAGAGTATTGCTGGAACAATATTTTATGTAGTTTAGGCGAGTGAAATTATCACTCGCCTAAGATTATTAAGCTAAAGCCTTTTCTCTTTTAACTTTTGCTTTTTGCATTAGATATACTGCTACATAGATTGCAGCACCTATAACATAAGATACATAGTGACTAGGAAAACCTAAGTGTGTTGCCATTAGTTTTGGTAGCATCACAAATGGAATGAGCGCTAGAAACATTAGTCTCTCAAGCATATTTACTTTCGTGAGCATAAAGCCCTGAGTTGCTGAGGTAAATGCAAACATACCCGCAACTGCCCCTATAAATATGATAGCAATTTCAAATGGATTTGAAATCCATACCCATTTGGATGAGTCATTTGGATCTGTAGGGTCAACGCTTTCTATCATCAAAAGATTATTGTTGAAAAAGAACATAAAAGGAAGTATCGCAGTTCTTATATCATAGAAAAATCCTTGTAGTCCTGTCTTAATCGGATCAGCTTTTGCAATTCCGGCTGCGGCATATGCCGCTAGACCCACAGGCGGCGTATCATCCGCTAATATACCAAAGTAGAACACAAACATGTGAGCTGCTATCATCGGTATAATATATCCGTTTTGATTTGCAAGTTCCATGATAACAGGAGCTGTCAATGAAGCCATAACGATATAGTTCGCAGTTGTTGGAAGCCCCATACCAAGTATCAATGATGTGATAGCAGTAAATAGCAGAACTAAGACAATATAACCGTGTGAAAGCTGATCTATAACATCTGACAGAATCAATCCAATACCAGTTAAAGTAACAGAACCAACGATGATACCGGCAACACCAGTAGCTATCGCAATTGGAACCATACTCTTTGCGCCATTTACCAGACCCCAACCGATATCTGTAAAGCCTTGGATAAACACACCTTTAGTTAATTTTTCTTTTTTCATGATGGCGGCTATTGGTCGTTGAGTTATCATAATCAGCATCATAAACAATATAGCATTAAACGCCGCACTTTGTGCAGAGTGCCTTAAAATGATAAGTGTGTACATCAAAAAGAAAATAGGAATGATATAATGGATACCTCTTATGAAAATTGGCCAAGCTCGTCCAAGTTTACTAGGGTCCTCACCTTTTAATCCTGCCTTTTTTGCTTCTAAGTGAACTATGTAAAATAGTGCAAAATAACTAGTAAATGCTGGAACGAAAGCCGCAAAAACTATCTCCGTATAGCTTAAACCTAAAAATTCCGCCATGATAAATGCAGCGGCTCCCATGATTGGAGGCATTAGTTGCCCATTGACTGATGCGGCAACTTCTACAGCTCCGGCTTTATGAGCTGGAAAGCCCAATCTTTTCATTAATGGAATTGTAAATGTTCCTGTTGTAACTGTATTTGCTATAGATGAGCCAGATATAATCCCCATCATACCAGAAGCTGCAACGGAAGCTTTGGCCGGTCCACCATCAAATCTTCCAAGTAATGTATATGCTAAGTTGATAAAATATTCACCTGCACCTGCTCGATCAAGCAAGGCTCCAAAGAGAACAAATAAAAATACATAACTAGCACTAACACCAAGTGGTACACCAAATATACCCTCGGTTGTCAATACCATTTGTCCCATCAGCTTGCTAACACTTGCACCTTTATGAGCGATGAGATCTGGCATATATTGTCCAAATATATCATATATTATAAATATAATAGATATAAGAGGCAATGGAAGCCCCATAACACGCCTTGCACCTTCAAGAACTATAATACAGACCAAAACACCAACTATAACATCAGTGCGTGTCCATGCACCAGAACGCATAGCAAGATTTGTGTATTCATACCATTTGTATAGAACAACTACTACACCAACGGCAGCAAATGTAAAATCGTACCAAGTTATCTTTTTTCTAAGGTTTACAGTTTTAAATATAGGATAAACTGTATATGCGAGTATTACAGCAAATGCTAGATGCCCAGCTCTAGCAAAAACGCTGTTTATGGGATGTATAACTATGTACATTTGAAATATCGACCAAGTAAGAGCTATAACTGCTATAAACCAATATTGCCAAGTGTCTTCTGGAAATATTCTCTGTCCTTCGAGCTCACTTATGAGCTTCTCCTCATCTTCTACATCTTCAGGAATTGGCGGAACCCTTTCTTTTAGATGTGATAGATTGTCTAGTGCCTCTTCGTTATCTTTTTCGATCTCTTCAAGGTACTCTTTGTTCATCTGGCCATGTTTCTTCAACCTTTGCCTCCTAATTTTATACAGGGTATTTCCAAACACTAATAAAATTAAGATTTAGAAATACTCTTTTTGTATTTGAAGCCCTAAATCATATCAGGGCTTCAATTGAAGAACAAGTTACTATAGCAAGCCTGCTTCTTTAAATGCTTTTATAGCACCTGGATGTTGAGGGATACTCAAACCATCAAGAAGACTTTTTTTAGTAATTGTTTTGTATGCTGGGTGAAGTTTTTTGAAAGCCGCAAAGTTATCTAGGATAGTCTTCATAACAGTATAAACAACTTTATCACTAGTTTTTGCACTTGTAACAAGAACAGCTTTTACACCGATACTAGGAGTGTCGTGTGTAACACCTTTGTAGAATGTTCCAGAAATTACACCTTTTGCATAGTAAGGGTATTTTTTAACTAGCATATCAACTGCTTTTCCTTGAATTGGAATCAAGTCTATATCAACTGAATTAGCAGCATCTTTGATATTTGCTGTTGGGTGGCCAAATACGGCAAAATAACCATCTATATGATCATCTTTAAGTAGTGTCGGACCTTCACTTGAGCTTAGCTCATCTATTTGTTTTAAATCAGAGTGCTTAATACCAAATGCCTTGAGAACTATCTCAGTAGTCATCCTAGTACCTGAACCAGGAGTGTCTATATTGATGCGCTTACCCTTTAGATCCATAAGAGTTTTGATGCCAGATCTCTTAGCAACTACAAATGTAAGTAATTCAGGATAGATAGCCATAACACTTCTTAGCTCTTTTATAGGCTTGCCCTTGAATTTACCTATACCATTGTATGCTTGATATGCAGTATCACTTTGTGAAATACCAAAATCAAGCTCACCTTGGTGAATAGTATTTACATTATATACTGAACCACCAGTTGACTCAACAGAACATCTGATGCCTGTTTTTTTCTTTAGCTTGTTTACCATTCGGCAGATTGCCCCACCAGTTGGATAGTAGACACCTGTAACACCACCGGTTCCTATAGTGATAAATTGCGTTGCGAATGCAGGAAGGCTTAAAGCACCAGCTAACGCGATAGTAGCAAGTTTTTTGTTCATGTAAACTCCTTTAAATTTTTAACTCTACAGAGTTAATATGAGATAATGTTAGCAACTTTTGCCTTGGTTTTTCTTAAATAAATGAAATTAATTTTAAGGAAAAATCATTTTGTTTGTTTTGGCAAATATAAACAACAATATTTTTATAGTTTTTTTATAAAGATTCTTGACATTAAAGTAATTTTCTACTATAATTTCGTCCTCAATATAAATGTTCCGGATTAGCTCAGCGGTAGAGTAGGTGACTGTTAATCACTTGGTCGCTGGTTCGAATCCAGCATCCGGAGCCATACTTAAACCTCTTAAATACAAGAGACTACCTGAAACAAAAATTAATACTATCAATAAAACTCAAAGCTTAAATTAAGTATAATTTAACCATTAAAAATATATTTTAAAAGTTGATAAGGCTCGTGGAGAGGGAGGGGTTTGAACTTATGAAACATGAAACTCTAAAGGCTGAAGTATGAATGCTCTAATAACAGGCAGTGTTGGGTATATAGGTTCACATACACTCATCGCATTAAGTGAAGCAAATTATGACTTTGTAGTCTATGACAACCTTTGCAATTCCTCACAAGAATCGCTCAAAAGAGTATCTAAAATCATAAACAAAGATATAGAATTTATCCAGGGTGACATTAGAGATAAAGAAAGACTACAAAAGGTCTTTACAGATTACGATATACAAGCTGTTATACATTTTGCAGGACTCAAAGCTGTAGGTGAATCAGTAGAAAAGCCCTTAAAATATTACGATAATAATGTAAATGGTACGTTGGTGCTTCTGCGTGTCATGCAAGAGTTTGAATGTAAAAAGATAGTCTTTAGCTCCTCTGCTACAGTTTATGGAGACCCAGTAACTACTCCTATAAAGGAGAGTTTTCCAGTGGGAGCCACTACAAACCCTTATGGCACAAGTAAATATATGATAGAAAGGATACTTCAAGACCTCTGTTTAAGCGATAGTTCATTTAAATCAGTAATATTAAGATACTTTAACCCTGTAGGTGCTCATAAGAGTGGAACTATAGGCGAAGATCCAAATGGCATTCCAAATAATCTTATGCCATTTATCTCTCAAGTAGCGATAGGTAAAAGAGAGTATCTTAGTGTATTTGGAGATGATTATGATACACATGATGGTACAGGAGTAAGAGATTATATCCATGTTGTAGATTTAGCTGATGCACATGTAAAAGCATTGAACTATCTAAATTCTAACCAATTCAACATTCAACATTCAATATTCAATATTGGCACTGGCACTGGCTACTCTGTACTTGATATGGTAAAAGCCTTTGAAAAAGCATCAGAAAAAAAAGTACCATACAAAATAGCACCAAGAAGAGCAGGAGATATAGCTAAATGTTTTGCAAATGCATCGTTAGCAAAAGAGATGCTAGGTTGGAGTGCCACTAAAACTATTGAAGATATGTGTGAAGATAGCTGGAGATGGCAGAGTGATAATCCTAATGGGTATATTGCGTGAGATTATCAATCGTTAGTCTACAAGTGGCTTAACGATAATGTAAGAATTGATTTAAAGTAAACCTTTCAGAAAATGAAAAGAATTTTTTTGCTATACTTTAAAAAATAAATAACAGCAAAAGAGGTATAACTTTTGGTAAATGATTACACCCAACTCCAAGTACTTAGATCTATAACAGAAGACACATCTCAACCAAAAATAGCTAAGAAGGTAGGCTATAGCGTAGGAAAAGTAAATTTCATCATTAAAGCCCTTGCAGAAAAAGGTTTGTTAAAAGTAGAGAACTTTGCTAATTCGAACAATAAGCTAAAATACAAGTATCTATTGACAGATGAAGGCATAAAAGAAAAGATCTCTCTTACAAAAAAGTTTATACAAAGAAAAAAAGATGAATATGAAGAACTTCAAAGAGAGTTGGAAGTAGATAACTTAAAATATGGAGATTATTAAGTAAAATGACAAGTAGTAAAATAGCAATAGCAGGAACAGGGTATGTAGGCTTATCAAATGGCTTACTTTTAGCACAACATAATGAAGTGGTAGCACTTGACATCATCCCAGAAAAAGTAGAGATGCTTCAGAAAAAAATATCTCCCATCGAAGATAAAGAGGTGGAAGAATATATAAAAAAAGATTATTTAAATTTTACAGCTACACTTGATAAACAAGAAGCATATGAAAATGCAGAGTATGTTATCATAGCAACGCCTACGGATTATGACCCTCAGACAAACTACTTTAACACAAAGTCTATAGAGTTTGTCATACAAGATGTACTCTCAATTAACCCAAATACAACTATGATTATAAAGTCAACCGTACCAGTTGGCTACACAAAATCTGTTAGAGAAAAATTCAATACTCAAAATATCATTTTCTCACCAGAGTTTTTACGAGAAGGAAAAGCACTATATGATAACCTTTACCCAAGTAGAATCATAGTAGGCGAAAAGAGTGAAAGAGCAGAAGTATTTGCAAATCTATTAGCTCAAGGTGCTGTAAAAGAAAATATCGACATCTTATTTACTGACTCCACCGAAGCAGAAGCTATAAAACTCTTTGCAAATACTTACCTTGCTATGAGAGTGGCTTACTTTAATGAGTTAGATTCTTATGCTCAAACACACAATCTAAACAGTGAGGAAATCATAAAAGGCGTAGGACTAGACCCTCGCATCGGTACTCACTACAATAACCCAAGCTTTGGATATGGTGGATACTGCTTACCAAAAGATACAAAACAACTAAGAGCCAACTATGCGGATGTTCCTTGTAACCTAATAAGTGCCATAGTAGAAGCAAACAGCACTAGAAAAGATTTTATAGCAGAGTCAATATTAAAGAAAAACCCAAAAACAGTTGGCATTTATAGACTTACCATGAAATCAGGCTCAGATAATTTCAGAAGCTCAGCTATCCAAGGTATCATGAAACGGATAAAAGCAAAAGGTGTAGAAGTAGTCATATATGAACCAGTAATGCAAGAAGATGAATTTTTTAACTCAAAAGTCATAAAAAATTTAGATGAGTTTAAAAGATTAAGTGATGTCATAGTGGCAAATAGACTCGAAGAGAGTATTTTGGATGTAAAAGAGAAAGTTTACACGCGAGATATCTTTAATAGTGATAGTTAAGGGGTAAGTAAATGGAAATGGTTAAATTTGAAACCTTGGAAGATAAAATTCTAGAAATCAGAAGTAAAAAAGTATTGATAGATAAAGATTTAGCACAATTATATGGTGTTCAAACAAGAGATATTAACAAGGCTGTAAAAAACAATCCAGATAAATTTCCAGATGGATATCTGTTTGAACTTACTAAAGATGAATTTGATGCTTTGCGGGGGAAATTTTCCACCACAAAGTTTTCTAAAACAAGAACTCTACCAAAAGCCTTTACAGAAAAAGGTTTATACATGCTTGCAACTATACTTAAAGGTAAAAATGCAACACATGCCACACTTATGATTATAGAGACTTTTGTAAAAATCAAAGAGCTTTCAAGAAATATAAACAGCATCATGAAAACTACAAATGAAGAAGTACAAAAAGAGTTAGCAGAAAAATCAAACAGGATTTTAGAAGAGATTATAGATATAGAACCTGACACATTAGAAGATGACGAAGACGGCGAGGTAGTAGAAACTACAACAAAATTTGAATTTAATTTAGGCTTTGCAAAAGTTAGCAGAAGTGTAAAAAAGATTAAAAAATAGCCGAGGAAGAGTAATGAAAATACTAGTAACAGGATCAGCCGGCTTCATAGGCTACCACTTAGCAAAATTTTTTTTAGAACGCGGTTACACAGTAGTCGGACTAGACAACATAATTTGTGAGTTTGGATTTAAATACTAATGGCTAAAATAAAAGTTTTGGATCAAGATATTACAGTAGTCAAGGATGATTATATATCTTTAACAGATATGGTAAGAAATATTGACAATGGCTTAGTGCTAATAGAAAAATGGTTAAGAAATAAAAATACAATAGAGTTTATTGGTATTTGGGAAGAGATTTATAACACTAATTTTAATTCCCCCGAATTCGAGGGAATTAAAAATGAAGCAGGATTTAATAGGTTTTCTCTTTCTGTTAAGATGTGGATAACAAAAACAAATGCCATAGGTATAGTGG
>Ga0256829_1001622_pt1 | contig 18096 bp, 16 predicted proteins | sample 131447metaG_FD_185979 | JGI IMG/M metagenome (GOLD analysis project Ga0256829, IMG submission 185979) | Hydrothermal vent microbial communities from Lau Basin, Pacific Ocean - 131-447 | ecosystem: Environmental > Aquatic > Marine > Hydrothermal vents | place: Pacific Ocean: Lau Basin | collected...
AGAACAATCTTAGTGATTCATGTCCCTGTACTTTTCGACAACAGCCATTTGGTTGTTGTCAACAAACCTGCCGGTGTGCCCATGCACGACAGCGAACGAGGAATAGTTTCGCTGCTAAAATCACAACTGAAGACTTCCGAGCTTTTCTTGTGTCACAGGCTAGATACCGACACGTCAGGCTGTTTGTGTTTGGCTAAAACTAGCCTAGCTGCGGCTGCTATTGGTGAAGCCTTTACTAAGCGCACGGTAAGTAAATACTACTTAGCCTTGACCGACGCTAAGCCCCAAAAAAAACAAGGTACGATAGTGGGCGACATGAAAAATAGACGTCGCGGGCAACACATACTGACGAAGACAAAAGAAAACCCGGCGGTAACCCAGTTCTTTAGTTACGGCCTAACACCTGGTATTCGAGCAACATTAGTGAAACCGCTGACCGGTAAAACACACCAAATCCGTGTTGCTCTAAAAAGCCTAGGCGCACCCATATTGGGGGACACACACTATAACGGTACATCGTCAGACCGCATGTATCTGCACGCGTGGCGACTGTCGATTCCCTTAGAAGATGACACTATTTGTGTAACTGCAAAACCCGACTCTGGTCTGCACTTTGCCACCAGTGAGTTCGAGCAATGGACATCAAAAATTAGTGAACCAGACAAGCTTTCATGGCCAACTATTGCTCCATCGTTACTTGCCAAAGTTTGTGGCTCTGATGATATTCTTCCCAAATTTTCAGCCAAAAGTAGCTAAGCGCCATGTACCACCTTCATATTCTGGGCAATGGAGCCATTGGAAGTTTGTTGGCGGCAGGAGCAAATCGCAACGGCCTTGACTACTCCATGTATCCAAGAAACGTAAGACAGTGTTCACTGAATGTTACGTGGATAGATGGCGAGCAAGTAAGGCTTACCAACTGCAACGCAGCACCTAAATTCCTGACAGAAAATGACATTCTGGTGCTACCGCTCAAGGTTTATCAATTGAGAGATGCGTTTGCTGCATGGAAACCCTATTTATCGTCGAGTACACCAGTTGTGTTATTACACAATGGCATGGGCGGTCTTGAACAAGCGAGAGATATTCTTGGTGATACTCACCCTGTCATCTTAGCAACTACCAGCCACGGGGCGTATAAAGCGGATAGCTCTAGTGTTGTCTATACAGGCATAGGGTCAACCATGATGGGGCTAGCCCCTCACCTTCGAAAAGACAGCAATTATGTAGCATTAGAAAAGTCCATTGTAGAACTCTTTGAACTGGCATTTCCCCCTGTTCAGCAAGTAGCTGATATTCAAACCGCTTTGTGGAAAAAGCTCGCAGTGAATATAGCCATAAACCCACTTACTGCTATTAACAACTGCAATAACGGCCATCTTTTACAAACAGAGTTTACTGAAACTATTGAAGGGCTATGTGACGAAACCTCACAGGTAGCCAATGCTCACGGAATAAACCTTACAAAAGAAGCACTCATTGCACTAGTAAGGCAAGTTGCAAAACAAACAGCCAACAACTTTTCAAGCATGCACCAAGACGTTGCCAATAAACGCCGTACCGAAATAGACGCCATCAACGGCTACATTGTCTCACTGGCAGGCAAAAAAGGTATCGACGTACCATTGAATACACTCATGGTCGAAAAGGTGAAGAAGCTCGTAAGTTGATACCGCTTTGAAGGTGAGGGTGAATAAACGCAAAGACGTTGTTGATAGCTTCGTCCATAGTAGGTTAACTAAAAGCTAGACGTTTCGGTAAATTTATAGAAGGTGGAGGCCTTCAATGAGCAAAGCTTCGCTGGCATGGATGCCAGCGCAGAGCCTACATGGACGTATTTACGGCGTCTTTGCGATTGATGGTCTCCACCTTCTAATCAGTCTCGACCAATACTTACAATGTAACCTAAGTCTTTAACCACACAGGCAAAATCTGATTGATGTGGAGTCGATAAAAAAGCGAGACAAGCACTGAGCAAAGCGTTACTAGTAGGGATACCAGTACCGAGCCTACATATATGTAATCTCGGCGGCTTTGTGTGTGATTGTCTCGCTTTTTCGAAACGCTTATTCTGCGTCAGACTCTTGTGAAGTCTGAGGCTTCATGTGCGGGAACAAGATAACGTCTTTGATGGTTGAACTGTCTGTGAACAACATCGCTAAGCGATCGATACCAATACCCTCACCTGCCGTTGGCGGAAGACCATACTCAAGAGCGCGAATATAATCGTCGTCGAAGTGCATCGCTTCGTCGTCACCAGCGTCTTTTTCTTCAACTTGCTTAGCAAAACGCTTTGCTTGGTCTTCTGAATCGTTAAGCTCGCTGAATCCATTGGCTAGCTCGCGACCACCCACGAAGAACTCAAAACGATCAGTAATGAACGGGTTGTCGTCGTTACGACGAGCCAGTGGCGAAACTTCCCACGGATACTCGGTAATAAAGGTCGGTTGCTCTAACTTCTCTTCAGCAGTCGCTTCAAAGATTTCACATAGGTACTTACCAGCGCCCCAAATACCATCGACTTCAGGCTCTTTGATGTGAAGCTGCTTGGCCATCGCCTTAAGCTCATCTAGATGTGCTTCTGGATCGCGAATTGCTGCTTCATTAGCTTCTGGCCAGTATTTAAGAATGGCCTCGCCCATACTCAAGCGGTCAAACGGTTTGCCAAAATCGTATTCAACTTCCGAAACCACGTTACCGTCAGTGTCTTTCGCCGTATTCTTGATAATTGTTGTGCCAAGAATATCTTCCGCTAAGGTGCGAAGCATATCTTCAGTCAGGTTCATCAAGTCACGGTAATCTGCATAAGCCTGATAGAACTCTAACATGGTGAACTCAGGGTTGTGACGGGTCGACAAACCTTCGTTGCGGAAGTTGCGGTTAATTTCGAACACACGCTCAAAACCACCTACCACTAGGCGCTTAAGATAAAGCTCTGGCGCGATACGCAAGTACATATCGATATCTAGAGCATTGTGATGTGTTACGAATGGCTTAGCCGTTGCACCACCCGGAATCACCTGTAGCATTGGCGTTTCTACTTCTAAGTAATCGCGCTCAGTCAGGTAATTGCGAATACCGTTAACGATTTTACTGCGGATCATAAAGGTCTTACGGGTTTGTTCACTCGTAATAAGATCCACATAACGTTGACGATACTTAGTTTCTTGGTCACTCAAACCGTGGAACTTTTCTGGCAACGGACGCAGCGCCTTAGTGAGCAATTCATACTGCTCCATGTTCACGTATAAATCGCCTTTACCCGACTTATGCAGTGAACCAGCCACACCAATGATGTCACCAATATCCAAAGCTCCGTATTTCGCTTTTAATACTTTTTGTGTGTCTTTGTCGGCATAGGCTTGAATGCGACCTGTCATGTCTTGCAACAACATGAAAGGCCCACGTTTGGCCATAATACGCCCGGCAATACTCACTTTAGTGTCTTGCTCTTGCAAAGTTTCCTTGTCGAGTTCACCGAACTTAGCCTGAAGTTCTTCCGCGTAGTTTTCACGACGGAAGCTATTAGGAAAGCCGTTCGCACGGCACTGCTCACGAATAGCGCTTAATTTAGCGCGACGCTCGGCAATTAATTTATTTTCGTCAGTTTGTTGGTCTGTCATAACCTTCACTTTACTTGTTCGGTTTATAGCCCTGATTTAAGGCTGGCTTCGATAAATTTGTCTAGGTCACCGTCTAGCACGGCTTGTGTATTACGTGTTTCCACGCCTGTACGTAAATCTTTGATGCGGGAGTCGTCCAATACGTAAGAGCGTATTTGGCTTCCCCATCCAATGTCTGATTTACTGTCTTCCATCGCCTGTTTTTCGGCGTTTTGTTTTTGCAGTTCAAACTCATAGAGTTTAGCTTTTAACTGCTTCATCGCCTGATCTTTATTCTTGTGCTGCGAACGATCGTTCTGACACTGTACCACTATACCCGTAGGTTCGTGGGTTATACGAACAGCAGAGTCAGTTCTGTTTACGTGCTGACCACCTGCGCCCGACGCACGGTAAGTGTCAATTCGCAAATCAGCAGGATTGATGTCGATATCAATGTCGTCATCAATTTCCGGATAAACAAACGCCGACGAAAATGACGTATGACGACGATTGCCCGAATCAAAGGGAGACTTTCTCACCAAGCGGTGAACGCCCGTTTCAGTGCGCAGCCAACCGAAGGCATACTCGCCATCCATACGAATAGTCGCGCTTTTGATACCTGCAACGTCACCATCTGAAACTTCAATAAGCTCGGTCTTAAAGCCATGGGCTTCACCCCAGCGCAAATACATTCTAAGTAGCATATTTGCCCAGTCTTGCGCCTCAGTACCACCTGAACCTGACTGGATATCGATGTAAGCCACACAACTGTCGTTAGGGCCAGAAAACATACGACGAAACTCCAGAGTCTCGAGTTGCTTTATCAAGCCATCAAGTTCAGCCTCGGCCTCGTTAAAGGTTTCTTCGTCTTCAGCTTCAACAGCAAGCTCTAATAGGCCTTCAACATCTTCCGTGCCTTGGTCTAGCTTGTGAATAGTTTCAACCACTTGTTCTAGAGAAACTTTTTCTTTACCCAAGGCTTGAGCGCGCTCTGGTTCGTTCCAAACCTCAGGGCTTTCTAGCTCACGATTAACTTCTTCCAAACGCTCTGACTTTGCATCAAAGTCAAAGATACCCCCTAAGCGCGTCGGAGCGCTCACGAATATCTTTTATAGCGTTGATTACGGGATTTACTTCAAACATAGTCCGCTATCATGATGAATCAAATAAGACCGCGGATAGTAACGAATTTAGCCAAATTTAGATAGGGTGAAGGTGTAATTTAAGGCACTTATTTAACGTGAAAGAATGGAAAGGCGACCCCTGAGGTTTGCTGGTATCTTGACGGGTAGCCTTTATATGTCAATTCGGCAAAATTATGCGGTGAGCTTTTTCGCTAATTCAGCAGTATCAGCACCTAATGCTTTCAACTGAGTCAGTGTTTTTTCATCGACCACAACGCCATTTGCGTCAACTAACTCATGAGCTTTACCAATCGCTTTTTGATTGGGTGCCACCACCATTCCTATGTTGCCCAGCAACATGCGAAGCACACTGAGTACGCGCAAACCACCTAGGGCGCCGGGCGATGACGCCATAATACCCACCGCTTTGCCTTTGTATGCTTGAAGCGGTTTTTCACCTTCCGCCATTCGAGAAGCCCAGTCGATAGCGTTTTTTAATACCGCCGGATAGCTGGAGTTATATTCAGGTGAGGCAATAAGAAAACCATCATGCTCCAATAGCAGTTTTTTAAACGCTAATGCATGCTCTGGCATTCCCGATTCAGATTCGAGATCCTCGCTAAAAATCGGCATAGGATAATCGGCCAAATTGATAACCGTGACTTGTGCGCCAGCCTCTTCTGCGCCTTTGGCCGCCACTTCTACCATAGCTTGATTGAATGAACCGCGACGAGTACTTCCTGAAAACGCGAGAATTTTGGTCATAATTTACCTTTTAGACTAGTTATTAACAGTGAATCTTACACGAAGGTCTAGAGGTATAAATTGACGTCAACCCAGCAAAAAATCAAGGCATTACTCCACCAGCTGGTTTCGCGAGTGTAAACTTCAGCAACCAATAAGCCCCATATGTTTTCACATTAATTGGAACACTTGCTCGAAAATAGATAAGTGCACCGCAAACCCAGTATTCAGAGCTCCTTAAGACCAATGTGAAGAGTTTAAATTACGCCTTCAATAAAATACTGTACAAATATACAGCATTTAACTATATTAAAATTCACTCCTCAAAAAGAAGGAGTGCTTAATTAACAAACAGCGAGGATGGATTCATGATTGGTTATGTAACCTTAGGTACAAACGATTTAGCGAAAGGTGCTGAATTTTATGATGCCCTTTTGGCCGAACTTGGCGCAGGCCGCTTTATGGAAGATGATTCTTTTATTGCTTGGGCTGCCAGCCCAGATCAACCTGCAATTTCAATAACAAAACCCTTTGACGGAAACGCCGCAACAATTGGCAATGGTGTGATGGTTGCTATGCAGGTAGATTCTGCTGAAAAGGTCGACGCGTTGTATGAGAAAGCAATGTCTTTGGGTGCCACTGATGAGGGAAAACCAGGTTTTAGGAGTGACAACTTTTATGCTGGTTACTTTCGCGATTTAGACGGTAACAAGCTTAACTTTTTCTACTTTAAAGAATAATTGAGCAACAGCACCGTTCATTCATGTACTTTGCATATTAAGTGAGGTAAACGGCGATCCGCTTACCTCACTCATTTCATACTGGCTGAGTTACATCTTTTCTAGGGTTTCAATACCAAGCAACCCTAGCCCTTGTTTCAAGGTATTTGCAGTAAGTAATGCCAATGAAAGACGGCTATCGCGAACAGGTTCGCTCACATCATCTTTTAAGATTGGACAAGCCTCATAGAAGCTCATAAAGGCACTTGCTAGCTCGTACAAGTAGGTGCATAGCACGTGTGGAGTAGCTTCTCTTGACACTACGCCAATCACCTCTTCAAATTGAAGCAATTGAACTGCCAATGCATGCTCTTTTGTATCTTCAATGACAATCGCAACATTCAGATTTTCAGCACTGATCCCAGATTTTCTGAAAATACTTTGAATACGGGTGTAAGCGTACTGCAAATACGGGGCTGTGTTGCCTTCAAAGCTCAACATGGTATCCCAGTTGAACATGTAATCAGTAGTACGGTTTTTACTTAAGTCGGCATATTTTACTGCGCCAATGCCCACAATACGGGCAACATCGGCAAGTTCTTGCTCACTTAAGTCGTTGTCGCGTTCGGCAATCAATTTACCAGCACGTTCCACCGCTTCGTCTAGTAATTCAACCAACTTAACTGTACCGCCAGTACGGGTTTTAAATGGCTTTCCGTCACTGCCCAGCATCATACCGAACGGACAATGCTCGTAAGTTTGTGCTTCGGCCATAAAGCCTGCTTTACGACCAACGATTTCGGTTTGCTTGAAATGATACGCTTGTCTTGCATCGGTCAGTATAAGCGTTCTGTCTGCATTCAAGGTACCGCTGCGATATCGCATTGCCGCAAGGTCGGTAGTTGAATATAGGTAACCACCACCTGATTTTTGCACTATGTATACACCAGGGTTACCCTCTTTATCAGCAAGTTCAGGAATGAAAACAACCTGTGCGCCTTGGTCTTCAACCGCTAAGTTTTGTGACTGAAGATCTTCGATAACCTTTGGCAGATCAGGATTGTAGGCCGACTCACCCATAATATCTTCACGCTTCAAGCTAACATTAAGCTTCTCGTACACTTCTTCGGAATGGGCAATCGATACATCAATAAACTGCTTCCACAAGGCAAGACATTGTTCGTCGCCACCTTGAAGCTTTACAACATAGTCTCGGGCTCTGTCGGCAAAGCCCTCTTCTTCGTCAAAGCGAACTTTGGCTTCACGGTAAAAGTCTTCTAAATCAGACAATGCCGTTTCAGCCACTTCTTCTTGAGCGAGCTTGTCGGAAAGGTGCGCTAACAGCATACCGAATTGTGTTCCCCAATCACCCATGTGGTTTTGACGAATAACCTTGTGACCAAGGAACTCTAATACTTTTACCACGGCATCACCGATGATAGTGGTACGCAAATGACCAACGTGCATTTCTTTGGCTAAGTTTGGCGAAGAATAATCAACTACGATAGTTTGTTCTGGCGCTGAACTTACACCAATGCGTGCATCGGCTAATGAGGCTTCACAAGCTGTGCTCAACCAAGCATCGCTGATGTGAATATTAATAAAACCAGGACCAGCAACTTCTAACTTAGTCGCGATATCATCAAGACTCACTGCGGCTAAGATATCTTCTGCAATATCCCGTGGCTTTTTGCGCAACTGCTTTGCCAATGCCATAGCACCATTAAATTGGTATTCACCAAACTCTGGTCGCGCACTACGCGCAACAGGAACAGGGGCGTTCTCAACACCCAGTTTTACAAGAGCTTCACTGAAACGGTTAACCAATAGAGCGTGTATATTCATAGTTTGTCTTAGTCTTAATTTTCGCGAGTATTTTTGAAATCGATATCTGGGTAACGTTCTTGCGACAGTTGCAAGTTAACCATGGTGGGCGCTATGTAGGTAAGGTTGTCACCACCATCTAGCGCTAAGTTTTGCTCTGCTTTTCGGCGGAATTCGTCGAGTTTTTTCTCGTTACTTCCATAAACCCAGCGTGCAGTGGCAACGTTAACGTGCTCGTACATGGCATCAACGTTGTATTCTGCTTTTAATCGAGCAACAACCACGTCAAACTGAAGCACACCGACGGCTCCTACAATCAAGTCATTGTTGGCCAATGGACGGAAAACCTGTACCGCACCTTCTTCTGAAAGCTGAATAAGTCCTTTGAGCAACTGCTTTTGCTTAAGTGGATCTTTCAGGCGAATACGCTTAAACAGCTCTGGTGCAAAGTTAGGAATACCAGTGAAGCGATAAGAGTCACCCGCAGTGAAGGTATCGCCGATACGGATAGTGCCGTGATTATGCAATCCAATAATATCGCCTGCGTAAGCTTCTTCTAACAGCGCACGATCGCCGGCCAAGAAAGTTAATGCATCAGAAATACGCACGTCTTTGCCAATCCGCGTATGGCGCATTTTCATGCCTTTTTCATACTTACCAGACACAATGCGGCAAAACGCTATACGGTCACGGTGTTTAGGATCCATGTTGGCTTGAATCTTAAATACAAAGCCACTGAACTTTTCGTCCGTTGCATCTACTGTACCTGCGTCGGTCTCGCGACCTTGAGGCTTAGGTGCCCATTCAACAAGGCCGTCCAACATATGGTCTACACCAAAGTTACCCAATGCAGTACCAAAGAATACCGGTGTTAGTTGGCCATCTAAAAACAACTCTTGGTCAAACTCATTCGATGCACCGGTGACAAGCTCAAGCTCTTCACGAAGGGTTTCCGCTAGGTCTGAACCAACAGCTTCATCTAGCTCTGGATTATCCAACCCTTTGATGATGCGTACATCCTGAATCGTATGCCCCTGACCGGTATGATACAAAATGGTTTCTTCACGATGTAGGTGGTACACCCCTTTGAAGCTTTTTCCGCAGCCAATAGGCCATGTGATAGGTGCACATAAAATATCTAGCTCAGTTTCTACTTCATCAAGCAATTCCATGGGGTCACGAATATCGCGGTCCAGCTTATTCATAAAGGTGATAATAGGCGTGTCGCGAAGACGGGTAACTTCCATGAGTTTACGGGTTCTGTCCTCAACACCTTTGGCGGCGTCTATAACCATTAAACAAGAGTCAACCGCGGTAAGAGTACGATAAGTATCTTCAGAGAAATCTTCGTGTCCCGGCGTATCTAGAAGGTTGACCAGATGATTACTGTATGGGAACTGCATCACGGAGGTAGTCACTGAGATACCACGTTCTTTTTCCATTTCCATCCAGTCGGACTTAGCGTGTTGCCCTGACTTTTTACCCTTTACCGTACCAGCGGTTTGCAGCGCGCGACCGAAAAGGAGGACCTTTTCGGTGATGGTCGTTTTACCGGCATCCGGGTGAGAAATAATTGCGAAGGTACGACGCGACGCAATTTCAGTGGCCAATTGAGAATTTGTCATAGATAAATCTGCACAGCGGCACCAAGCAACATCATGCTGTGCCGAAATTTTAATACGAGTTTAGAAATTGCGCGGGATTATACAAGAATACGTTCGCTTGTTATAGCGGATTACATTGAATATTTATCGGTTATTGACTCAGACTCAATCCCATTATTACCGCGTCTTCCCAGCCTAATTCAGTAGCGTAGTAGTCTTTTCGAGTAGAGATTTGTTCAAATCCCAGAGACGCATAAAGCGCTTTTGCAGGGGTATTTGACGCCCGCACTTCTAACCAAAGCTTTTCAACCCCAGTATTTTCACAATGACTAATGAGGTGTTGCACTAGCGCTTTACCAAGCCCCTTGCCTCTTTGCGATGATGATACCGTAATATCAGTTAACGTAGCTTCATCGGCAATACACTGAACAATGGCATAGCCGTGCACGATACCATTATGTGTAACCACCCAGCAGCAATAGGTTTTTTGCGTACTTTCACAAAACGTATTGAATGACCAAGGAGTCACATGGGCACTTTGATGCAATGCATGTGCTTGCTGAAGTTGATTGTCTTCGATGTTTTGGCTAATAAGCTGAATATTCATTTACTGGGTTGAATTAGCTCGATTGCACAACGCCTGCCACAACGATTTCTTTTGAGTCGCGGTTAACTCAGACGGTATACAAGGCAGTACCAAGTGGGTTTGTGTAAGTTGTAATGTTTCGCCCACTGCAATTTGCTCGCGGGTAAACCTAACTCCACAATCCAAAGCCGCATTCATAATATCATCAATAATGGCTTTACTGGTGTTGAGCTCTGATACCGACAGCGGCAAGAATTCAGGTGCAGATGGCGCAGATTCAACCACGGTAGTTTTTTGCTGCGGCGCTTCATCCGAAGGTGACGCCATCACTTTGCGCAGTGCTGATAACCTAGCTTGTTTTTCTTCTTTATTCAGCGGGGTGCTAGTTGCAGCAGAAGACTGAGATTCCGGCTCTACTCGATTAACCACTTGTTCGGCTATGTCTTCGTGGGTATCCGATTTCACAACAAATACAGGTATTCCCATGTGTTGAAGTATAGCGCTTTGATAATCGGTTAAAGACATTAGTATAATGAGCGAGAATTGAAAAACTCCGAATAGTTTATAACAGTGCGTCGATAATTGGCAGTACCTAACGCCAATCTTCATTCATATCACAGCCTTCGGTAAAAACTAAATATATCGAATAACCGTGGAAATGATGTTTCTATTATGGCTTATAGTCACCGGACATATTGAACCCACATGTGTAGCTTACCAATAAGGTCACTCAACATTGTTTTACCATAGTTTAGGCATACTCAGCTCAGTGGTATTTTTGCTTACGTGGTATGGGTTAACACGTCAACTCATCAAGATCTACCAACGTCGACAATCAAATCTTACAGGTACAGATGGGTTATCACTGAATCAATTTGGCTCCAGCTTTTTTGCGTTTTACGCAAGCTTTATTGTGGGAGTTGCATCTGCTGACTTTAATCACTACTTAGTGTGGACACGAACGGGGGCGCTCCTCCTCACCTTATGTGTGCTCTATTGCCTATGGCAAGACCGGCCGTCGTTACGTATAAGCACAGTGTTATTTGGTTCAACAGCCTGTTTTGTAGCTGGGTTTGTTGCTATGGGGTTTAGACCACTACCAACCTATATTATTCATAACACTGACATTATTGTAGTAGTCATCACCCTAGTATTACTGCAAGGGACTATTGGTCAAATACGCATGCTGTATCGCAATCAAGAGGTTGGCGCCCTTTCCTTCTCGCTGCTGCACAGTATTTTACTCAAAGATGTCACTACCCTAGCATTTTTATTCACACTACCTATTGCAACGGCTTGGCCTTTAATATTGTTGAATGGGTCGAGTATTGTGTCTCGAGGAATATTACTTTTGTTGATGAGACGAAAACAACGATTAACTGATAATCCATCAATGATGCATTAACGGTGATTTATATTGGAGATTTTGATATAGCCAAGAATGCTTGATGTGCAGCGTTTGGAAAATCCACGAAAAGTGGCAGGGGTGGAGGGACTCGAACCCCCAACCATCGGTTTTGGAGACCGCTGTTCTACCAATTCGAACTACACCCCTAACGCGCTGTGCATTATACGTATAGCGATTCAAAGGTAAAGACTTTTTGCTTATCTTAAATTTATACGCTTAATAATCATCCAAACCGCACAAATTTAGCACGACAATGCTTATGATAAATTGGTATCGAGCGCAGCAAACCATAGAGCATTGGTCACTTTTACAATTTCGCAATGACGTTTAGTTTCGTCAATGACAGTTTTTACATCTATACCCGAATTAATAGAGTATGCCTCGCACAACGCTAACTTTTGCGCTTCATCGAAGTCATTTATCATGGCGCAACTAGCAATATCAAAATAACGATTTCCCATGGCTGCGTATTCCCAATCAATCACCATAGGTGGAGATAATGAGAGCACATGTCCGCTTTGTAAATCGTTATGACAAAGCACAATATCATCTTGTTTTTGCTCACTCGCTACAACACGCCCTCGTAACGATGATACCTCTTCAAGCAAAGCACTTTCTTCGGGCAGTGACAAAATATTGAGATAGTGCTCCCATCGCTCAATGAGATTAAGCGCTCGGCCAGTAATAGGCAATCCGTGAATATGCCAAAGTACATTCGCCAATGCGTTAGGTGAAAGTTCGTCTTTTATTGAGCTGTCTTCACGTTCCCAGTTTTCAACCCATATTGTTTCATCGTCGTTTAACCACACCGCGTTTGGTGCAACCCCTTTAACAGTGAGTTGTTGTTGTAAAACAAACTGGTGAAAACGATCTACGCCGCTGAATTGATCATCACCTAACCATTTAACCGCGTATTCTCGTTCGCCATCAATTAAATGAAACACGGTATTAATGTCGCCGCTATCTATCGGGATTAATCGTGCTCCGTCTGAGATATCTAATTCAGCTTGTAATAGGGTAAGAATGTCGCGAGAGTCCATACTGGTTTTTATTTGTCCTTCGTAAGCTACGACTATATATCGAAAGTTTCCTATCGCCAAACGGCAATAAAAAAACGCGGCTAATTAAACATAGCCGCGTTTTTGAAAGACAAAGTTATAAAAACCTTTACGACTTTTCTTTATTAGACTGCATAGCGTCGAAATTCAAAAACTTAGCCACAAAAATAGCCTGGCCTACTTCTCTGTGCGTCATTTCCATTTCTCTACCTAGTACAGACATGACGTACTGGTAATCGCCAGATACCTGTGTGCTCGTTGATGTTGTAACAATATCAAGTGCGTTGTAAGTATTCATGCGTGCGATGAAATCCTTAATTGGGCCAATGTAATCGTTGGCCAAAGGATATAATGACAATTCAACCATTACGTTCATAGTATTTCACCTTAAAACTGATAACGGACAGACACACCATACTGGCGGCCGTTTCCAAGCTGATAATAGTATTCGTCGAACGCGTATTCATCCCGCGGATCATTGCTGAATCCACCAAAACCACGAGTGTAGTACTCGCGATCGAAGGCATTCTTTACCCAGAATGTTGTGCGCCAATCACCTGCAAACCAAACTAACTCACTGTTAACTAGAGTAGTTGAAGGAGATATTGCGTCGTGCCCGTCGGAGAAACGGTAGGAATCTTTGAAATCTACATCCACACGCCAAAGTACATTCTCAGAAACTTCTAATTCACTGAATACATTCATGGTGTATTTAGGGGCTTGTGCCTGATCTTGTTCTTCAACAATACTGCCGTCGGCTTTAGTGAACCCTTCAAAGGTAGCATCTAAGTAACCTAGGCTAGCATCGAGGGTCCACGTATCAGTGGCATTCCACGACATTTCTAGCTCTACCCCTTGGTTAGTGCCCAAGTCTGCATTGTCAATAATATCAATAAAGTCTGCGGTACCATCGTCTCTTCTCAACACATCAAAATCGCTGACTTGTGTGTCTTGGCGGTCCATGTAAAAAACAGCAGCTCTAAGGTTCATGTCATCATTGAAAAATGAACCTTTAAAACCGAGCTCATAGTTCCAGTTATATTCTTCATCAAAGAAACGGCGCTCCTCTGAAACTCGCTCGTCTGAGTTAAAGCCTGCGCCTTTGTAACCACGTGAAACACTGGCGTAATAGAAGTGCTTGCCTAGTGCATATTGCAGGGCGAGTTTACCGCCAAGCATAGTGGTGTCGGTAGAGCGAGCAATACCAGCGTTGTCGGCATAGTCAAAGCCGTAGCTTTCTGAGCGAAGTCCTGCCAGTAAGCTCAATTGATCGGTCAATTGCGTGGTGGTATCAAGGTACACTGCTCGAGTGGTTGGCTCGTAAGTGCTGGCAAAGTCGCTATCTGCATAGGTGTACTGACGTAGTAATTGCTCCTCACTCGACTTATACAAGGCTCCTACTGTCCAATCTGTTCTGCCATCAAACAACGCTGTGTCTTGGTTAGACACAAAGCGCACTTCCGCAGTTTGCGTGTCTACATCGCGAAAGTACGAATCAAAAGACGTATAACCCCAAGGGTGGAACCCCGTAAATGTCCAGTCTTCATCGTAGGCGTAGCCAATATCATGAGATGCATACGTAGCAATCACAACGAAATCACCACCTGCTGTTTGTGTGGTCGAACGTAGGCTTACTGCATCAGTTTGGTGACGATCAAATCCCGGTTCATCTGAACGTGTTTTGCCGTCGTTGTCTAAAGAGAACGCGTCATAACCATTGTCAATGTCGTACCAGCGGTAAGTTAACGCCAACTCACTTCTCTCACCCACTTGGCCTGCAACAGCAATTTTCAAAGCAGATTCGTCAATGTTATTAGTGTCATCTCTGTCTAAATAGGTGTTCTCAATAAAGCCATCACTTTGATTGTGAACAAGGGCTACGCGATAACCCCATGTATCATTAATCTCGCCGCCAGTAGCAGCCTCTAAACGCAGAGTGTCTTGTGTTGCTAGTCTGAAATCTACATAGTTGTTGTCGGTATCGCCTACAGCATTACTGGTAAGTTTAACCGCACCAGCAAGCGCGCCTGTACCAAACAGGGTGGCTTGTGGCCCACGGAAAACTTCCACCTGCTGCATATCAAAAACTAAACCAGACGCTGCAAGACCTGAAAAGTCGAAATCATCAACGAAAAAGCTTACTGATGGATTGATAGGCTCGCGAAACTGGCTCCGTTCACCGATACCGCGAATTTGTACAAAACGACCACGAGACGCCCCTGCTGCGAAATTCACATTGGGAATACTAGAAAGCAAACTATCGATGTGGTCAGGTTGACGACTCTGTAAACGCTCCGTATCTAACACAGTTGCGCTAGCGCTCAGTTGATCAAGTGAAGTTTGGCGAAAGTCACCGCTAACTACAATGCGTTCAATGTCTTGTGCATTTTCGGTGTTTGAAGTTTGAGCGTGAACCGCAACAGATGCGGCAAGTAATGAAAGGCAAAACGTTGCTTTTTTCATGGGATCCTTTATCCATAAATAGAAAAAAGATCCGGTGTATCGGCAGGTGATAAGGCTGTATTGTAAACCATCCCTACGCCGGCATTATCCGGATCAGGTAAAGGGTTCCTGCATATGCAGATCTCAGCCACAGATTTTCTGTAAAATATCGAAAACCGTGGGCACCCCTTGGTATCAGTAGCTCTGTTTCAAGCTACATGCGCGGCAGTGTACCAGTCACCACCACACGGTCAAGAAAAGAAGTAGTCGTTGTAAGAATATCTAAGTATTAATCGTGGTTAAGATTCAGTTGACGTACTTCTTCTTCAGTTTGTGTTTTTAACCCCTCAAGTGTTTTACCGTGCACCACAGGTTTTCGAGTTGTTGGATCTACCATAACGAAAACTATGTCGTCGGCGAAACAGATAGTTTTTTTGGTGGCTTTATTTCGAACCAAACAACTGACAGTAATTGAAGTTCTACCCACTGATTTAGTTTCTAAACCAAACTCGACAATGTCGCCCTGCAAGGCCGGAGACTCAAAGCTAATTTCTCCGATGTGCTTGGTAACTAGGCAATTGGTTTCTAACTGACAAATTGCCCAAATAGCGGCCTCTTCATCAATCCATTCCAACGCTCGGCCACCAAAAAGTGAGCCTGCATAATTAAGGTCATTGGGCATAACGAGGCGACGTGACAGAAAGCGCATTCGTAATCCTTAGTGTAAATCGTTACTATTGACTTTGGATTATATAGAAAAACGATACGGATGGCTCACTCCTCTCTTTCCCAATGGCTGTATTCACCTTTCAGCTCTCAAAATGAGTATTATCACCGCAGATGCCTAGTTATTTCTGGCGATGAGTCTTGGTGTTGTGAAGTGATTGACCAAGTGTTGTGTCAACGTCACTCTGAAATTAGCGTTGCTCAACTGGGAAGAAATTCAGTAACTCAACACTCGAAAAACAAATCAGTAACTAATGTGAAGAGTCGTCAGCACTTATTAGGACAAACTGTCGACCTTGGCGTACTGTTTTGCTTTAACGAATTTCGTCCATCGGATTTATTAGCGCTCGCTGGCACCATTCAATACCAAGGTACTTTGATTATTGTATGTCCTGAATTAGACACATGGACACAACACCCCAGCGTCACCCAACCCGCCTATTTAACCCATGGTTTTGACATTTCAAGTAGTACCTATATAGCTAGATTTATCTCGTCTCTAGAGCAGTATCAGTTAGGTCAATACACACCAAAAGGTTGCTGTCTTCCAAGGCTCGAACAGGCTAAACCACATGGGGCAGTAACCCCACCTTTCAGATCTAAAGATCAAATAGCGGTCATCGCGCAGTGGAACGATAAGTGGCAGCTGAGAGCGGAAAGCACCCCATTTAACACTATTGTTACCGGAGCACGAGGACGAGGAAAGTCTACCTTAATTGGCATCTGGATTGAGTCCTTGTTGGCTGATGGACTCACCATTGCAGTGACCAGTGCCCATGTGGAAAGTGTTTCACCTATCTTAGAGCGCAACTCGCTCACACCTTATTTGACCGCTGGCAAGCTCGTTTGGTTAGCAACGGACAACCCTGCGTTATTCAATAACGAGTACGATATTCTGATAGTTGACGAGGCGGCTAGTATACCTATTCCTACGCTACAACACATTCTGCACCACCACACTCACTGGCTATTAAGCACAACCATGTTTGGGTACGAAGGCAGTGGACAAGGCTTTTTCCATCGTGTGCTGTCTCCACTTATCACCAAAGGCGCACACCACTATCAACTTAACACGCCGCTTAGATGGTACGAGAATGATCCAATAGAACAATGGCTTAACGACACATTATTGTTTTCCCCTCGAACTGCCGAGGATCAGATACCCGAAAATATTGATAACGAAACATTGAGGTATGAATTAACTCAGTTTTCAACACTCAGTGAGTTAGAGTTACAGCAAGTGATGAAGCTCTTGAGCCTTGCGCATTATCAAACCTCTCCCGATGACATGATGCGAATGATTGATGCCCCCGACCTGTTATTGTGTGTTCAAACACATAATGAACGCATTGTAGGCACTACTATTGTCAATATTGAGGGGGGAGACGCACTATCTGGATTAGAAGAAAGCATAGCCGCAGGAGCACGCAGGCCCAAGGGACACTTGGGTATTCAGCGCCTTGCGTTACTGTGCGCAAACCCTGAATTGCTTAAGCAAACATATTGGCGAATCAACCGCATTGCAGTGTTACCAGAACTTCAGGGCAATGGCTTGGGCACAGCAATGCTCGACCATATCAAAAAACAGGCGCAAAGCACCCACGTAGACGGCCTATTAAGTTCATTCGGTCTTACTGGGCAGTTAGCCCATTTTTGGCAGCAAAATCAATTTGAGCTTGTTGATAAAGGCGTTAAACCTAACAAGGCCAGTGGGCAAACAAGTGGTTTAGTGATCAAAGCACTGTCAGAGCGTTCACAGCGATGTTCGGAAAAGTTGAGTTATTTATACACGCTGAGTCAATCGCCCAAAGACTTTGCAAAACTGCCTAGCTGGGTAAAAGCTGTCTATCAGGCTAAACTCCATCAGTTTTCCGAAGGTAGTCGAAATCTAGATAATCTAGGGGCGGCAATCCAATCCATTGCAAATGAAGAACACTTTTTTGTTGGAGTGGCCAACCGAACATTAATTGTTAAACAACTCACTCAGCAATCAATTAATATATCTGAATTTCAACAATATACAGGTGTAAACGGAAAAAAAGCGGTAATAGCTTGGATGAGAGAGCAAGTGCGCAAGTGGTTGGAAATCATCGAACATTAAAATGTTGATGCCCTAACTTACCAAAGATGGAATGAGTAGCATCAGGGAAAGCAATGGACTTTTTACAGCCGTCTGAGGCATGGATGTATATGGACTCCACCTGTTTAGCAACAGATGTTGTGTAAAAAAGTAAAATGCGAGCGTATATTCGGTTTCTA